>Ga0187855_10000003_pt1 | contig 217174 bp, 209 predicted proteins | sample June2016WEW_8_10_2_FD_132969 | JGI IMG/M metagenome (GOLD analysis project Ga0187855, IMG submission 132969) | Peatland microbial communities from SPRUCE experiment site at the Marcell Experimental Forest, Minnesota, USA - June2016WEW_8_10 | ecosystem: Environmental > Terrestrial > Soil >... | reverse complement strand
CGCAGGCCCGAAAATAAATCCGCGGGGCACCAGCGGATGCAGCCAGAACCCTTCCCGAATCACAAAATCACTAAGACTGGAGAGAATCTAAGTCGCGGAGTCCATTTTTCCGCAGCCTGCTAGCGTGCCCGATGGATGCTCATTAACGCCTTGCCCAAAATCGAAACCAATGTTCGAGCCACACGGTCGTGTCGTCCCCATCTTCGCTCTGGCAACGGCTGGATGCCTGTGGGGAACGGGGTTTTTCTTCGGCAAGATCGCGCTTAGCGAGATGCCAGTCGGCACCATGGTCTTGTTCCGTTTCGCGTTTGCGTGCGCTGGACTGCTGCCATTCATCTTCTTTGATCGTCCTCGCTTTGCCGGGAACGAGTGGGGCTGGGTTCTCGCCGCCTCGCTGCTCGGAGTGCCCGTGTCATATCTGGTGGCGTTCAAAGGACTCTCCCTAACCACTGTTTCACATGCTTCCTTAATGGTCGGCACGCTTCCAATGCTCCTCGCCATGGCTGCGGTCATGTTTTCGCGAGAGCGGCTGCACCTTGGCGGTTGGCTTGCACTCGCGGCATCGATGGTTGGTGCTGCATTGATCGCGTTGTCGAGCAAGACAGGTTCCAGCGTGGCGCAGGCGAGCATACGTGGCGACCTGCTGGTTGTGCTTGCCATGCTTGCATCCGTCGCATGGATTCTGATTTCAAAGCATCTGATGGGACGACATTCCCCGCTGATGGTGACAGCCTTCGTGTTTTGGATCGGCACGATCCTTCTGGCGGTTGTGGTCTTTACCACATCGGGTATTCCTTCCGTACACTACTCGACCCGCGTGTGGGTCGCGGTGGCTGAGCAGGGGCTACTCGCAACGGCGAGCACAACGGTGCTGTGGAATTGGGGACTCAAGCAGGTTCCAGCATCGCAAGCAGGAATCTTCGTAAATCTCGAACCGCTAGTCGGCGCAATTCTTGGTGTCTCCGTTCTGCATGAGGTCTTAGGCAGGATGGCTGTCGCGGGCGGTGCGCTGATTATTGGAGGAGCCGTTTATTTCAGCTATAGGCCGGAGAAGATCGCCGCCTCATAAATCATCTGCATACAGCCGGATTTGTAGCGTGCAATCGACAAGGCTCTGAACTTGGCTAATCCTGCCACCGTCTCCGTCGATGATATTCGCCGCCACTGAGACCGCCGAGATCAACCACAACGGTGACAAACAGAATCAGTAAATTAATGCCAGCTATAGCTTGATGTGTGTTTGCCATCCACGCATAGACTAGCGTGGTCAGGGGTAAGAACAAAAATCCCAACAAGGGCAATAGCAGACCGTGGTACGCTCGTTCTAAGTAATTCGAAAACAGGAACAACAATGCGAGTGCGATTCGAGAAAAAGCGAGAAAGACAATTAGCAGGAGGCAACCCGCGAAATTCTCCTCGCGCATCGTACACTTTTCCTGCACGCGACACAACGAAGTTGCGGGCGGACGAAAGTGATGCAGGAGCGGACGCTCACGTTTTTCCGACGAGCTAAATAATGGCGAAGAAGAAAGCCTCTAATCTCCCGCCGAAACTCACCGAGACTGCACAAGACCTGCTGTCGCACATGCAGCAGGGCTACCAGCTTGAAACTGATTCGCTCGGCGGCAACCCCGTTCTGCGGCGGTTGAAAGACTATGAAGAAATACGTCCTCTGTCTGCCAATCGCAATACCGTTAAGGCGATGGAACAGCGCGGACTCATCAGCCCCGGCAAAGGTCGCGACACGCTCACTATCTTGTGGCGTCTAAGAAAGAACTGCGATAAACGAACCGTGAGCAGGAGATTATGGCAAATTGCGGTGGCTGGTTGCTGGTGTAGCGGGTAGCTTCCCCGCATTCGATCCCAGCCCCTTCAACGCCAACTCAATCTGTTCAAGATGGTGTTCGTTATGAGACGCGACCTTGTCGAATTCGTCCTTCAGCGTTCGAACGCCCGTTTCGCTGTGGACGAACTACCGGTGGCCATCTGTGTCATGGTGCAGACGAGCCTGATATATGATCCCAGCCCGGACTGCATTCCTGTGTGCTTCATGAGAATAAGCAACAAACGCCGCTTACCCTAAACAGATTGTTCTTCTTCCGGGATCTGCCTTCGACAGTCGGTACCGCCCGCACATGAGGAAATTATGGCAGATCGAAGGGGCGTTGCTGTCATTTGGCAAGCGGGCCGGGATGGATTCCCTCGCCAAGGACAAAGCTTGATCCCACGCTGCCCACAACAGCCGATGCTCGCGGCAGTCCGAGTCGCTCCCGAATGCGATATACGGCTTCGATGCCCGTGCAGTGTGCGCCCATCAGGTTCGCCACTTTGAAGTCTTTCATCTTATCGGCAGTCCAATTCAGTTGCTCGTCAGTCGCCGGAAAGAGGTGCAGCCCGCCGATGACCGCCTCTACTGGCTCGTTGGGAAATTCCTCTCGGGCAAATGTAAGGATGTTGATGATTCCAGCGTGCCCGCAGCCAGTGATCACGACCAATCCTTCCGGCGTGTTGAGCACCAGTGATTGATCCTCGGGGATTGTGTCCTCGACCAATCCCGCTGGGGTCTGCATTTTTCCACTGGCACTCCAGTTGCGTTCTGGGTATTTGCGGGGTACCGGACCCGTCAGCCACGCGCCCGGAAAGATTTCTGCCGACTCCTCATGTTCGATGAACTTTCCCCCAGTCGCTTCGTACTCCTTCTTCAATGCGATCATCTTGTTATCTTCACCTTGGGGCGCTGGTCTGCTGTAGAAAATGCCGCGTGCGACATGAACTACTGACAATGCCGATGGGTTACTCTTCATCATCTCTTTTCGAAGGGTCATCAGCCCGCCGACATGATCCCAGTGATTGTGCGTAAGAATCACTTCTTTAACGTCGGACAAATCAATCTTCAAGTCGCGTGCATTTTGCAGCACGTTATCGGGATGGGCTCCCGTATCCAGCAGAACGCGATGACCATCTGCCTCGATCAGCGCGGAGAAACCCCACTCTCCCACCCCCGTTACGCTGCCCACCAGCATCGTTGATAGCAGGGTCACCTTGAGCGCGTGAATCTGGCCAGGTGGTGCGCTGTGAACGTTTGGGGCGGGACTGGTGGCTTGAGCCTTGGCAGGAGGCTGCACGACGCTAACAATAGAAAGCGCGAGCAGGGCCGCAGAAATGTGTAGCCAGCGAAAACGCGAAACCTTGTGCATGTGTCGGTACCCCCTTGATGGAGACGCGAGAAGGAAATGGTATCGCAAACGACTCGTTTCAGCCCGTCGCTTTGACAGATCGGACGATCCACAGAAACACCCAGCCCTGTTCAGCGCAGGGTGAAAAAACAAAAAGCGCCCGGACTCCAGTTAGAGTCATGGGCGCTCCCGTTTACTGCGCACATTCCAGCCTATGTTAGGGGTTCCGCCGAGAGAATGGCTCCGGCGTGCCACGCGGCGGCACTGCTTTGCCATCCGCCCCAATTCGGTGATCGCCTCGTCGGGGCGGCGAACCCGCGAGCTTCCGACTAAAATCGCGACATGACACCCGCGCAGGTAAAGCCTACGATCTCGCCCGAACTCCTGAACCAAATCGACATAAGAGTTGGCACCATCGAAGCCGTGAGCGATGTTGCTAATTCAGAAAAGCTAGTCGCACTCAGGGTCAACTTCGGCGATCATGTGCGGACGGTTTTGGCTGGAATGAAACGGGAGCGTGCAAATCCACGGGAAATCGAAGGCAAGCAAGCGTTATTCGTTGTCAACCTTCCGCCACGCAAGATGGCAGGAATGGTTTCGGAAGGAATGCTGTTCGACATCGGCTATGCGGACGGGATTACCCCAGTGCTGGCGGTGCCGGAATCCGGAGTGCCTGACGGAACCAGAGCAGGATGATGCTGATATGAAACGGACATTGCTTTCATGGAGCAGCGAAAGGATAGTGCTTGGAGCCTTCACCTTCTCCGGCAGCAGGGCGGGTACGAAATTGTCGGGCTGCTCACGACTTTCAATCGGGAAGTGAATCGAGTAGCTATGCATGCGGTGCGTCGCAGCCTCCTCGAAGCACAGGCGAAAGCAGCAGGTGTCCCTCTGTGGGATGTGGATTTGCCGTCGTCGTGCTCGAATGCGGATTACGAGAGCATCATGAGCGAGACGTGCAAGGCCGCTGTTCAATCGGGGATCGAATACATCGCTTTTGGCGATCTTTTCTTAACTGACATACGGGCATACCGCGAGAAGCAACTGGAAAATTCCGGGTTGCAGCCAATTTTCCCAGTATGGGGAATGCCCACGCGGGAGCTTGCACTTTCCATGATCAAGTCCGGCGTGCGTGCGAAACTCACTTGTATTGACAGCAACGTCCTAGCGCCGGAATTCGTTGGCAGGGAATTCAATGAGCAACTCCTCTCGGATTTGCCGCTAGAGACCGATCCCTGCGGCGAGAACGGGGAATTCCACACGTTCGTGTATGCAGGCCCGATGTTGGAGCGCGATCTGCCAGTCGAGCTAGGAGAAATCGTCGCTCGCGACGGATTTGTCTTTGCTGACCTGAGTCTTAGTCAGTGAAGGGAACACATGCTGACCGACGCTCCACCGTGCAAGGCGAACCACCATGCGGGGTTCCTGGAAAGCGACCGGATAAAAAACCTTCGACCTGCCGCAGGACGGGCGTTTACAAACCACTTCACAATCCATCGAATGGGCAATGAAGCAACAAGTAGCAAGCACGGTCGAAACGGACTAAACAACCTTCAAACTTCGTTTGGGCGGCACGCACACGGATTCAAACCAGCGGCTGATATATACCTGAGCATGGGCTTCGCCACAGAAGTGCCGGGCGGTTGGGCTTGTGGCGGCGGGCAAATCCCACTTGATGATCGCGAGCTTCTGATCTGTACACTCGATTACAAACCAATGAATCGGATTCTGGCTGACGACCCCGCAAATTTCGCATTGGAATTCCTTCAGACTCGACATGCCTCCTCCGTTGAGCGGTGGCTCGGCAAACCTAGTATAGCGGCAAGTCAGTTTGGTGGTTCAGCCACAGGAGACGCTCCAATCCGAGAAGATCGCCGCCTCATAATCACTTCGCATACCAATCGGAGTGCGGCGACCAACGGCTGCGTGAGAGGAATTGTCCGGCAACAAGCCTACTGACTGGCTAAGGCAAGTTTGTGGTGCTGCGCGATCCACCCACTGGACAGCAGCCTCTCGATCTGGATTCGACTCGATCAACTTCGGGGGCGTGCCTATTCCTGCGCCGAACCGATGCCGAGAATAGCTAATGAATGAGTGCATCCCGGCGAACTCGTGACAGCTAGAACAAGTGCGCAAAAACAATGGAACCACTTCAACAATGTCGTCGGATTTCTACGAAACGAATTGATGACCGCACGGTGTCGTGACCGTCTTGGTTTGCGTCTGCTGCTTTCGTAGGAAGACCTTGAACCGCCGCAAGTCGTCGCCGTCAATTTCGTTGAGATAGGTCTTGCGACAGGACTCGTGGAAGAGTTTCAAACCCAGCGTGTAGCATTGCAGCGTGTGCTTACGCCAGTTCTTCTCAGCAGCGACCGCCTCCGTGCGACCAGCGTATCGGAGGTAGTATTCGCCCTCCGGGTGAGTCCAAGACTGTTTGCTTTTGCGTCGGCAGCGTACAGCGGCTTCAGGCGACCACGTGAGGCATAGACAGGCTTGCACATTTTGCGCTTGCCATCTGGGGTTGCGATGCGAATGTAGAGCACGACCTTGGTATGAGGCATGGGCAGTATTTCCTTTCAATGTGAAATACCGCGTCCGGGCTGAAAACCTAGAAAAGTGTATCCAACAAGTGTATCCAGACTTCTCGAAGACGCTAAATACCTGACCTTATTGGTTGTTCTGAGGATTGGTGGGCAGTGCAGGACTCGAACCTGCGACCTCCTGCTTGTAAGGCAGGCGCTCTAACCAGCTGAGCTAACCGCCCGCTCGGCGGGGATGCGATCACGGCGTGTCCGCCGCGAAATTTCCGCAAAAACTAATGCTGAGGATACTGGACGCTTCCTCGCTGGTCAAACCAGCAGATTGCCAACAAACTCGGCTAAAGAGCGGGATTGAGAATTGGGTCGCCGCGGGACTTCGCCATTTCTTTCGTCCCACCCCGCGCGGAAACACGGGGCTAAGCGGGCTCACCCTTGAGTCTGGTTTTGCCGGGACCAGTGGCTTGAGGGCGCACTTCCGCGGCGATCCACGGAATCACAAGTTCTTCCGCGGCCCGCCTTTCCAAACAGTGCAGAATTCACCGGCGCGGCTGCTACACTCTGTGCGTGAGAAGATTAATCGTCAACGCCGATGATTTCGGTCTGACCGCAGGAGTGAATCGGGCCATTGTAGAAACCCACATCGGTGGGGTCGTGTCGTCGGCGACATTGATGGCCAATGGCGCCCGGTTCGACGACGCGGTCACGGCGGCGCGCTCGGCGCCGAATCTCTCCGTGGGATGCCACGTCGTATTGGTGGATGGAACCCCGGTGTCACCGCCGGGGGCGCTGGATACGTTGGTCGCGATTCGCTCGGCCGAGCCGGATAAGTTCTACTCGAGTCTTTCGGCGTTCGCTGCACGCGCCATGCTGGGAGGCTTCGATCGCGATCAACTGGTCGCGGAGATCACAGCGCAAATAAGGAAAATTCAAGCGACCGGTCTCCAGGTGACTCACCTCGACACCCACAAACATGCCCATATCTTTCCCGAGGTTCTGACCGCGCTGCTGCGGGCCGCGCGGATGTGCGGAGTGCGCGCCATCCGCAATCCTATCGTTCCGGTCAAAGCGCTGCCCGCGGGCCAATTCAAGCGCAAGCCGCATCTCTGGAAGCGCTACGGCCAGGTACGTGTTCTGCATACTTTTTCCGGGCAATTCCATCAGCGGACCAAGCGCGCCGGACTGGTTACGCCCGACGGCGTGCTGGGAGTGATCGAGACCGGCTCGCTTGGCATTTCCCTGCTGCGCCAGACGCTCGCGAACCTGCCGGAGGGAACATGGGAGTTGGTCTGCCATCCCGGCTATAACGATGCCGATTTGCGCGCCGTCCACACGCGATTGCTCGATTCTCGCGAGGAGGAGCGGCGTCTGCTGACTTCGGCGGAACTGCGGCAGTTCTTGGACGAGCAAAAGATCAGGGTCATCAGTTATCGAGAGTTCGTAGAAACGTGCGCAGAAAACCGCCCCTGAATGATGATTGGAAGGTGCCGAAAGGCGTGCTGCACTCGTCACTGCGCTGGTAAACTTTGCAATACCGCGGCGCGTCAGAGGGCGGTATCATCTCATGAACAAACGCTAAGGATAAGGCATGGCTGACCAACAATCCGAACCTCGGCTGACCGTGGACCTGCCGGTGCGGATATGGGGCATGAGCGCCGAGGGACGCCCGTTTTCGCAATCCGCGCACGCTCATAACATCAGTTCGGAGGGGGCGCTGATCTCGGGCGTCGAGACCGAACTGAAAGTGGGCGACGTGATCGGAGTCCAGTGCGCCGAGAAAAAAACCCGCTGCACGGTGATCTGGGTGATGAACACCGGCCCGGTCAAGAAAAATCAAGTGGGCGTGAAGTTGCTCGCCGGTCAGGATTGCCCGTGGAAAAGTTTTCTGCCACTCGAGGGCGCGACGGTGGCCATTGCGGCCTCCAACCGCCGGCGGTGGCACCGGCACAAGATTTCGCTGCCTCTGGAGCTTCGCGACGAGCGCGTCAACGCGCCGCTGCGCATCAATGCCACCGACGTGAGCGGCAATGGATGCTATGTCGAGAGCATGCTGCCTTTGCCGCTCGGAACTGTACTGCGCGTGGACTTCTGGCTGGACTCGGAACGCATCAAAATATCGGCGGTGGTGCGGACCTGCGATCCGGGGGTAGGCAATGGCATCGAGTTCACCGGTATGCCCCCCGAGACGAAGGAACGCATGCAGACCTACCTGGACGCGATTGACCCGCAGATGGGAGTCTCGGCCCCGAAGGCGCAGTAGAATTCGCGGCTGGGCACTGGGGTCACCGGGTCATTGAATCATTGAGTCACTGCGTAGCGGGCCAGCACGATCGCACGAATCAGTCCACCCATCGTGAATTCGCGGGCCTCGATGGCGACCGGCATCTGCAATTCGCGCAGCGTCGCTGACGTCACCGGACCAATCGACGCAAACTGAACATGACTGATCGAAGCTGACTTGAAGTTGCCGAGCAGTTCGGCGAAGTTCCTCGCTGTGGAGGAACTGGTGAAGGTCACGATGTGCGGGCGGCGACGCGCACGTTTCATCAGCGCGCGCAGTCGGACACGCGATTTCTCGGGCGCTACGGTTTCGTACGCTTCGACTACATCGACTTCGGCTCCGGCCGCACGCAGCTCTTCTGGAATCACGTCGCGCGCGACTCTGGCTCGTATGAGCACGACGCGCTTGCCATTGACCTTGTCGCGCAGTCCCTTCACTACCGACTCGGCGACGTACTCCTCCGGAACCATCTTGACCTTCAGGCCATGCTTTACGATCGCTTTCTTGGTAGCAGGCCCGATGGCGGCGATCTGGAGATGTTGGAGATTCTTGCGAGTGATGCGAAGTTTCCGGACGCGCTCCCACATCGCTTCGACACCATTGGCGCTGGTGAGAATGAGCCAGTCATAGTTCCGGATATTTTTCAGGGCGTCGTCGAGCGGCCGGTACGATTGCGGCTTGCGGATCTCAATGAAAGGGATTTCGATTACAGTTGCGCCCAGGCTGCGCAGGCTGGCGGACAGGCTCCCGGCCTGGTGCCGAGCACGTCCGACAAGAATCCGGGTTCCGGCGAGGGGATGTTTTTCGTTGGGCTTCATGGAGCAGATCTCAGGGTTGCTGCGGCAACGCAAAGCCTTCGCCGTAAACTTCTTCGAGAATAACATCGCCGCCTCGACGGAGAAGGGTTTCACCGACCTCTTCGCCCAAGCGCACGGGATCGTCGCCCTCGCGGGTTTCGCGCAGAACTTTGGTTCCATCGGGATGGGCTACGAGCGCGTTCAGGCGAATCCTGCCTCCTATTACTTCGGCGAAGGCGCCGATGGGAACCTGGCAGCCGCCGCCGAGCTTGTTGAGCAGGGCACGCTCGCAGGTGGTGGTAGCGCGGGCGGAAGCGTCATCAAGAAAGGCCAGGAGCGCCCGGGTTGCCTTGTCGCCGTTGCGAATCTCAATTCCCAAGGCGCCTTGTCCGGCAGCGGGTGTCATCACTTCCGCGGGGATCACCTGGCGGACGAGTTGCGTTTTTCCGAGGCGGTTCAGGCCGGCGGCGGCGAGAATGATGGCGTCGTAGTTGCCGGATTCGAGCTTGCGCAGGCGCGTATCCACATTGCCGCGGAGCGGGTGAATCTGAAGGTCGGGACGAACCGCCTTCAACTGGGCCTGACGGCGCAGGCTGCTGGTGCCAATGTTCGCCTGCTGCGGCAGCGCATCGATGGCCGCGAACTTCACGGAGCAAAAAACGTCGCGCGCATTTTCGCGGGTGGTGATGGCAGCAATTTCGAAATCGGCGGCCAGCTCCGTGGGCAAATCTTTCAAGCTGTGCACGGCCAGATCAACCCGGTTTTCGACGAGGGCTTCCTCGATTTCCTTGGTGAACATGCCCTTGGTGCCGACTTTGGCGAGGGCAACGTCGGTGATTTTGTCGCCGGTGGTCTTGATGATCTCAAGTTCCACAATATGCCCCTGAGCGCGCAGCAAACCCGAGATGTGATGCGCCTGCCAAAGAGCGAGTTGCGAGCCGCGGGAGCCGATGCGCAGGCGGGCCATCAGTCCTCTGCTTCCGGGCGACGGGCGGACTTCGAAGCGGCCGCTACTTTTTCTTCATCTTCGTTATGCAGGTTGAAGAGGCGCCGCACGAGGTCGATGACGGTAGTGGACTCGGGATCGCGGGCCGCCGTTTTCAGGGTGCTGATGGGAGTGTGCATGATCTTGTTCACGATGCCACGCGTGAGCGCTTCGACGGCAAGTTCCTGGTCGGTGGTCATGGAGCCGAGACGGCCGCGAACGCGATCAATCTCGGCCTGGCGAATGGTTTCGAGGTGGTCTTGCAAGCTGACGATGGTGGGAACCACATCGAGAGTCTGGAGGCGAGCGTGGAATTTCGTGACCTCGCCATTGACGATCGCCTCCGCCTTTTCGGCTTCCTTCTTGCGATCGGCGACGTGCGAACTGACTGCTTGCTGCAGATCATCGATGTCATAGACGAAAATGCCGTCGATCTTGTTCATGTCAGGATCGACGTCCCGCGGAACGGCGATATCGATGAAAAACATGGGTTTGTTCTTGCGCAGCGCCATGAGCTTTTCGCCGTGTTCGGGGCGGAAGATGAAGTGGGGCGAGCCGGTCGAGGTAATTACGATATCGGCGCGCTCGCAGGTGTCATAAAGCCGGCTAAACTCGATCGCCTGTCCGTGAAATTTGTGCGCCAGCCGGATGGCACGGTCGTAGGTGCGGTTGGCGACAAAGAGCGAGGCGGCGCCGTGTGCGAGCAGATGCCGGGCCGCTAACTCGCTCATCTTCCCCGCACCCACCAGATAGACGCTCTTGCCGTTCAGGCTCCCGAAGATTTTCTCCGCCAGTTCGACGGCCACCGAAGCAATCGAAACCGAGGAAGATCCGACGGCGGTTTCGGTACGGACGCGCTTGGCCACGGCAAACGCCCGGGTGAGCAACTGATCCAGTTGCGCGCGCACGGCTCCAACGGCGCGGGCGCTGGCGTAGGCTTCCTTAACTTGTCCCAGGATCTGGGGCTCACCGACGACCATGGAGTCGAGGCTGGCGGCGACGCGAAAGATGTGGCGGACGGCTTCATCTTCGCAGAACTCGTAGAGATGGCTTTCAAACTGGCTGGGATCGATTTCGAAATAGTCGCGCAGGAATTCGCGCAGGTCGCCGGTGCCGTTCTTCATGTTGGCGATAAATTCGACGCGGTTGCAGGTGGAGACGATCATGCCCTCGGCAACGGCGGGATGCTCGGACAGTCGCTTGCAGGCCTCGGGTAAACGCGATTCAGGAATGGCCAGGCGCTCGCGCACCTCGACTGGCGCGGTCTTGTGATTGACGCCGATGAGCTGGAATCTCATGAGGCAATAAACCTGTGCATTCCGCTGAAGTAGTTCGAAATCCAAGCCACGATGGCCGCGACGAAGGCGACACTGGCGAGCAGGGCGGCGCGGCGCCCGCGCCAGCCGGCGTTCAGGCGCGTAAAGACCATCAACAGGTACACGGCCCACATCAGGACGGAAAGCAGAATCTTGGGGTCGAAGAAATTAATGCTGCCATAAGTGGATTCGGCGACCACGGAACCCGCGATCAGGCCCAGAGTCATGAAGGGAAATCCGATCATAAGGGAGCGGTAGCCGATTTCGTCAATTACCTGGAGAGCGGGCAGCCGCGAGAACATCCCGCTCGCGCCCTTGGATTTCAGGGCGCGTTCTTGCATGAGGTACAGGATGCTTGCGCCAAAGCTGAGGAACAGGGCCGCGTATCCGGTAAAGATCATCAGAATATGCACGAACAGCCAACCGTGCTTCGCGGCAACCGAGGCGAAAACGAGCGGTTGCTGGCCGGTGGCAGCCACGAAGGTCAGTAGAAAAACCAGGGGAAAAATCACGATGCCCGGGGTGGTCGTCTTATACACCATGTAAGCAATCATGAAGACGACCATGACCAGGAAAGCCAGCAGCGATTCCGAGTTGTGAACCGAGGCCGAAGCGAACTGGCCGGTTTGCACGACGGCTTCGGTCAGCGAAACGAAATGAAACACCATGCCGAGATAGGAGGCATGAAGCGCAATCTTACCGAGGATTTCCGAAGTCCGGGTCAGCGCCACCAGCGCGTAGAGCAATCCCGCAGCGTAACAAACGAGCGCGACGCGCAGCCAAATCAGGGTCATCATTCTTTGTTGTTATTTCCTGGTGCTTCCGCAGGCCGGTTTGATAACGCCCCACCTCCGCCTCGGTGATTATAGTTTGCCGGGGGGAGAGTGCGAGAAGAAACGTATGCCATCACAGGGGTCTGTGACGTGGGTCACATGGAGAGACGAGGCCCTGCCACTGAAGCGCGGAGACCCGGAGCAGGCCGGCAAAGTGAGTGCCGCAATGGCGGTGCAACTAAGGCGTTCTCCTCAGTGATCCACCAGGCCAATAGCGAGGCTTTCGCCGACTCTATTCCACGCCCAGCGACGCCAGCGACTCTTCCAAAGACTGCAGGTCGATCAGTAGTTGGCGGCCGTGGGCCTGCATGTCTTCCACTTCGTCGAAGGCGCGGAACAGACGCATCTTCACGGCGGCGTACTGCTCGGAATCGGCGAGGGGGCGTCCGTGGGATTCGGCCCAGGCGGCGACGACCTGGTGCGGAAGGAAAACACTGACCGCGTAGGTCAGCTTGCGGTCGGAGGTGACGTCGAAGATGTACTCATTGGCGTCAGACTCATGGGCGTTGGAGGTCGCGGCGGGACGCTTTCCGACGAAGTAGTATTGGTAAACGTAGCCTTGAGATCCGGCGTAGGTTTTGATGCGACGGATGGTCATAAGGAAGCTCTCAGCTGTCAGCTCTCAGCTGTCAGCAAAAAGTCGCCTTAACTGAGAGCTGACAGCTGAGAGCGGAGAGCTGCTTCTAGATCTTCGCCTCCCGCAGCCGCCTCACCGCCGTCTCCGACGCAACCGGAGAATAATAAATCTCTTTAAAAGTGTATGACCTTGCCTTGGCCTCGATGATGGGCAAAATTTCGATGTGCCAGTGGTAATCGTCATCGAGGGTTTTCCAATATCCGAGGGTTGCCGACGGATGCTGGCTGTTGGGCGAAGTGTGGAGCACAAGGTGGAAGGCTTCGGTGACGGTGCGAATACGTTGCAGAGTACGCCGCAGGAGCGCGGCAAGATCGGTCACGCTGCCCACGCGCGAGGCACCGGTGCGCTCAAAAGAAGATTCATGGCTGCGGGGCAGAATCCAGGTTTCGTAGGGGACCCGCGGAGCATAGGGGCAGAAGGCCACGTAGTCTCCGCGAATTTCGACGACGCGCAGGTTCTGACGCTCCTCCTGCGCCAGAATGTCGCAGAAGACGCAGCGCTCTTTCGTCTCGAAATAGTCGCGTCCGGCGCGGAGTTCGTAGAGGACGCGGCGCGGCACGAAGGTGGTTGCGGTCAGTTGGGAAGTGGGATGCTCAAATTCCTGCCCCGCTCGTTCGCCGTGATTCTTGAAAATACTGATGTACTTGAAGCGGCTGTCGCGCTTCAGATCCTGAATCCGCAGCGCGGCCAAACGCAGGAACTGTTCGACCTCGACGTCGCTGACATTCCAGATGTCGCCATCGTGGCGGGGATTTTCGATCAGAACTTCGTGAGCGCCGACCGATCCCATGCGGTCGTAGAGGCCGTCGGCGCGGCGGGCCGGTTCGCCTTCGATGTGGTAGAGGGCATGGGGATGGACGACGGAGCGCGCCGACCAGGCACTGCCATCCACGCCGGGCAGGTTGGCAATGACTTGCGCGGGATCAGCGGAGACACCGCAAAACCGGCAGGCTTGGGCGCGCGGAGCGGCCTCCATGACATCGTCACCGGTAATCACCCAGGAACGAGTGATGGGATCTTTTCGGAGTTCCATGGGGTAAGGAGAACAAAAGAACTTGTAATTTGCAATTGGTGATTTGTAATTTGAATCCTTCCGCGACTCCACTGGCCGACATTGGAAGCCGTTCCAGCATAGAATTGCAAAATACGAAATTACAAATTAGAAATTACCAATCACAAATTGCCCATGTCCGAGCCCTCGACGCCGCTGATGCGGCAATATTCCGCCATCAAGAAAGAGCATCCCAACGCTCTGCTCTTCTTCCGGCTGGGGGATTTCTACGAGCTCTTCTTCGACGATGCGGTACTGGCCGCGCGAGAGCTGCAGATCACGCTGACTTCGCGCAATAAAGAAAAGGGCGTGGCCATCCCCATGTGTGGCGTGCCTTACCACGCCGCCGAGGGCTACATCTCAAAACTGATCCGGCGCGGGTTCAAGGTCGCGGTCTGCGAACAGGTAGAAGACCCGCGCCTGGCGAAGACGTTGGTGCGGCGCGAGGTAACGCGCGTGGTCACGCCGGGAACGGCCGCGGATTCTTCGCTGAACGCCGAAGAGAACAACTTTCTGGCGGCGGTGGCGACGGTCGGGGATCGCGTAGGTTTTGCGGCGCTGGATCTTTCGACCGGCGAGTTTCGGGCAACGGAGTTCGAGGGGGAATCGGCTGGGCGTCGTATTCAAGAAGAACTTGAACAATTACGGCCAAAGGAAATGCTGTATGGGTCTTCGGCGCCGCTCTTGGAGCGGGCTGGTGGCGTTCAGCTGAGGAGCTTTGCTTCGTCGGACGGGCTCGATGCCCGTCACCAAATGGGGACCGCGCCCGTTGCTCGGGTCTCCGGCTCTGGCTGGGCAGAAACCCCTTTGGACGACTGGATCTTTGCTCCCGACCACGCGATTCCTCTGCTGGAGAATCACTTTGGCGTGCTCTCGCTGGAAGGCTTCGGGCTGGCGGGGAAACGGGCGGCGGCTTCGGCGGCGGGAGCGATTCTGCATTACATTCGGTCAACGCAGCGCGGGACGCTCGATCATGTGGACCGCATCGGCTTCTACGAGCGGCAGAACTGCCTGGTGCTGGATGCGGTCACGGTGCGCAACCTGGAGTTGATCGAACCACTATTCGCGGGAACCGATGCCGGAGTAACGCTGTTTCGCTGCCTCGATGCAACCGTGACGCCGATGGGCAAGCGCCTGCTGCGCACGTGGATGCTGCGTCCGTCTCTGGACCGGGACGAGATTAGCGGCAGACTGGATGCGGTTGAGGTGCAGGTCAAAGATACCGTCCGGCGCGAAGAATTGCGGCGCTCGCTCGACGGAATTCTGGATCTTGAACGTCTGCTGAGCCGGGTAACGCTCGAAACGGCCAATCCGCGAGACGTGCTGGCGCTAGCGGCTTCGCTGGGGCGAATTCCCAAGGTGCGCGCGGTGTTGGCTGGGTTGTCCGAGTCACGACTGTCTACGTCGCGACTCGGCGCGCTGCATGTCGCGATTGACGAACTGGGCGATTTGCGGGAGAAGATCGACCGCACGCTGGTTCCTGAGCCTCCGCTCACGCTGGGCGATGGCGGGGTGATCGCCGCAGGCGTCGACAAAGATCTAGATAAACTCCGCGACCTGAGCCGCAACTCGAAGCAATACCTGGCGCAGGTCGAAACGCGTGAACGGGAACGGACGGGGATTGGGTCGCTGAAGGTAAAGTTCAATTCCATCTTTGGCTACTACATTGAGATTTCAAAGGCGAACCTGCACCTTTCGCCCGCCGATTACGAACGCAAGCAGACGCTGGTGAATGCCGAGCGGTTCACGACTCCAGAGCTGAAGGAGTATGAGTCCAAGATTCTGGACGCGCAGGAGAAGATCGTCGAAATCGAGCGGCGCCTGTTTGCCGACTTGCGTTCCGCCATTGCGGCCGAGGCCAAGCGCATCCGGCAAACCGCGCTGGCATTGGCTGAAGTGGATGTACTCGGCTGCCTGGCACACATTGCGGCGCTGCGGAATTACTGCCGGCCCCACTTCGATGAAGCTGAGAAGGCCGAGGACGTCCTTGATCTGGAAATTGTCGAAGGTCGTCATCCGGTGATTGAGCTGCAAGAACTGGCGGCTGGGAGCGAGCGCTTCGTCCCGAACGATCTGTTTCTGGATGCCTCGACGCACAACATCATTGTGCTGACGGGGCCGAACATGGGAGGCAAGAGCACGTATCTGCGGCAGGCGGCGCTGATCGTGATCATGGCGCAGATGGGCTCGTTTGTTCCCGCGCGTGCCGTGCGTCTGGGCATCGTGGACCGCGTCTTCACACGCATTGGCGCAAGCGACAACGTGGCCCGAGGCCGCTCGACGTTCATGGTCGAGATGACAGAGACAGCCGCGATTCTGCACACGGCGACGGCGCGCTCCTTGATCCTGTTAGACGAAGTCGGACGCGGCACCTCAACCTATGACGGACTGGCGATCGCCTGGGCCGCCATCGAATATCTGCATGCGCGAGTGCGAGCCAAGACGTTATTTGCCACCCACTATTTCGAGCTGACCGAACTGGCCGAACAATTAAGTGGAGTGAAAAACTATCATGTATCCGTCAAAGAAACCGGCGGAAGCGTAGTTTTTCTGCGCCGGGTCGAACCGGGAGCGGCCGACCGCAGCTACGGAATTGAAGTCGCAAAGCTGGCGGGATTGCCAAACGAAGTCGTAGTGCGTGCGCGCGAGGTGCTGGCCGAACACGAATCGTCCGAGCACCGGCTTTCGGGGCATCTGACGCCGGGCTCTTCCATAGAACCGGAGCGTCCGACGCAGTTGACCATCTTCACGCCGCTCTCGCAGCCCGTGCTGGAAAAGTTGCGCGAGGTGGATTTGAACCGGCTGACGCCGCTCGAGGCGCTAAACTTGCTGGCAGAGTTGAAAAAAGAAATCTGACCACAGAGGCGCGGAGTACGCCGAGAAAACCAAGCAGGCCAGGGTCTTGAACCGTACTCAGTCAGAAACAGGAAAATGCGCAACTTGACACTGGATATCGGCCAGCTGCTCATCATCGGCTTCGACGGGACCAAGATGTCTCCGCGGCTTGCTTCCCTGCTCACGAAGATCCAGCCGGCGGGCGTGATTCTGTTTGCCCGCAACATTACCGGCGCGGAGCAGACGCATACTCTTCTGCGCGAATGCCAGAAGTTCGTGGCCACGGCGCTTTTCACCTGCGTGGACCTTGAAGGCGGCACGGTGGATCGTTTCCGCAACGTGATCGGTTCGGCGCCTTCTCCGGCAGAGGTTTTTGCCACGGGCAGCCGGGCGCTCTTTCGCAAGCATGGGCGCGTGATTGGCGAGAACTGCCGCGCGCTGGGCTTCAACGTGGATTTTGCGCCGGTGCTCGACTTGGCCTACGAGGCTTCGCGTTCGGTGCTGAGTTCGCGGGCGGTATCGGACGATCCCAAGCAGGTGGTTGCCTACGCGCGCGAGTTTCTGCGCGGGTTGGGCGCGGCCGGAGTGCTCGGCTGCGGCAAACACTTCCCCGGACTGGGCGAGGCCACACTCGATACGCATCATGAACTTCCCATCGTGGAAAAATCGCTGCGCAAATTGTGGGACGAGGATCTGGTTCCCTATCGGTCGTTATCGTTGCGGCGCGAATTGCCGTTCGTCATGGTTTCGCATGCCACATTTCCCAGAGTGACTCCGGCGGTCACAAAGGCGAGCACGCCCGCATCGCTCTCCAAGAAGTGGATCACCGATATTCTGCGCAAGAAGATTGGCTACCGGGGCCTGATCTGTTCCGACGATCTGGAGATGGGCGCCGTACTGGCGGCGGGCCCGATCGAAGAGGCTATGATCGGGCACATCCGCGCCGGCGGCGATCTTGGCCTGATCTGCCACCACGAAAAGTTCATTTTGCGCGCGCATGAAGCGCTGGTCCAACAAGCGGAGCGCGACGCCAAGTTTGCCCGCCGCATCAGGGAATCCGCGGGACGCGTGCTGGCATTCAAAAAGCAAGTTTTGCAGCGGAAATCAGCGACTGGCCGCCGCACGCCCACTTCCGCACGGGTGGAAAAGTTGAAGCGGCAGCTTTGGGAATTCGGAGAAGAGATTCGTATGGCGACTCTCGCTCGCGCCGACAATAAGGCAGAGAATAAGAAGGAACGCGCATGAGCATGATCGTTGCCGGCGTGATGAGCGGCACTTCGGCGGACGGAATTAATGTGGCGCTGGTGCGGTTCTCAGCCGGCACCGGACGGGCGAGCCGCCCGTCCCCACACAAGAATCAGCGCGCGAACTTCACACTTCTTGCTCACGCGGAGTATCGATTCCCTGCCCCGATTCGACGCGCAATTTTGGAGATGATGAACGCGGAATTGGCCCACGTTGCGGATCTGGCCCGGCTGAATTTTCTTCTCGGCGAACTATACGCGGAGGCGGTGGCGGAAACAGCGCGCAGGCATCGCGTGAAGCTTAACCTGGTTGGCTGCCATGGGCAGACACTGTATCACCAGGGAATGCCGGAGCGATTTCTCGGGCGACGATTGGCGGTGACGTGGCAAACGGGTGAAGGCGCGGTGATCGCGGCGCGGCTGGGCGTGCCGGTGGTTTCTGATTTTCGTCCGGCGGATATCGCGGCCGGAGGAAAAGGCGCGCCGCTGGTGCCGTTCCTCGACTTCCTCCTTTATCGCGATGCGCGCGTGCGACGTCTTGGGCGGGACCGCGTTGCGCAGGACCGTATTGCGCAGAACATTGGCGGAATTGCGAATTTGACGGCGATTCCCGCGGGTGCGTCGCTACGCCAGGTGATTGCTTTTGACACCGGCCCCGGCAACATGGTGATGGATGCGGTGATGGAGGAGCTATTCGCACGGCGGTATGATCGCGATGGCAAAGTCGCGGCCTCGGGACGTGTGCTGGATGGCGTGATCGCGCAGTTGTTGCGCGCACGCTTTTTCCGGCAGAAGCCTCCGCGAACAGCGGGTCGCGAGGAATTCGGCCGGGAATACGTGGGCCGATTTCTTCAACTCTGCCACGGCGCCAGCAAGCCGGACGTGGTGGCGACGGCCACGGCATTGACGGCGCGATCGATTGCAGACGCGGTTCAACGATTCGTGCTGCCGCGATTCGGGACGCAACTACGCCGCGGTCACCAAATGATCGTCTCGGGCGGAGGCGCGAAGAATCCCACGCTGTTAGCCATGTTGCGACGTGAAATCGACCCCTTGGCGATCAGTCTACATTTCTCGGACGAGTTCGGCCTTCCGGCGGAAGCGAAGGAGGCAGTGGCTTTTGCCCTGCTCGCGCATGAAACGTGGCATCGGCGGCCAAGCAATGTGCCGTCGGCTACGGGAGCGAAGCGGGCGGCGATCCTGGGAAAGATCTCGTATGCGTGAGGCAGCAGCGCAAGAAAGAATCGTCAATCTGAGCGAAGCGAAGGACCTGCTTTCTGCCCTCTCCCGATGCACTTCCATCAGGATGACAATCCTGTTGCTCGTCACCGCCGGAGTGGTGCTGCCTCTCCTCTCCTGCTCACAAGCTCCCGATCCCAACACGCTGGTGATGATTATTGAAAGCAGCCCGACCGATCTCGATCCCCGAGTCGGGATCGACGCGCAGTCGGAGCGCATTGGCGAACTTCTCTTTGACGCGCTGCTGACGCGAGACGAGCACCTGAACGTTCAGCCCGGCCTGGCGAAGCGTTGGGAAATTCCGGATCCCTTGACCTACATCTTCCACCTGCATCGCGGCGTAACGTTTCACGATGGCCGACCGCTTACTTCGCGCGACGTCAAGTGGACTTTCGACTCGCTGCTCGAGGGGAAGATTCGTAGTACGAGGTCGGCGGCATACCGTTTCGTGGATCACATCGAGGCGCCCGACGACTTCACCGTGATAATTCATCTGAAGGAGCCGAACGCGACCTTGCTCTGGAATCTATCGGAAGGGGCGAGTGGGATTGTGCCTTACGGGGCGCTCGACGAGATCACGCGGAATCCGATGGGCTCGGGACCGTTCAAGTTTGTCAGCGCCGAGCAAGACAAGGAGATCGTCGTCGAGCGCAACGACAATTACTGGGGTGCAAAGGCGCGCCTGGCCAGGGTACGCTTTACCGTCGTGCCCGACGCGACCACGCGGGCGCTTGAATTGCGCAAGGGCAGCGCCGATGCCGCGATCAATGCACTTACTTCCGACACGATTGTGGCGCTGGAACGCGATCCGAATTTGCAGATTGAACGCGCTCCGGGCACGGTGCTTTCCTATCTCGGGTTTAACCTGCGCGACCGGACCTTGCAGGATGTGCGGGTTCGCCAGGCGATCGCGTATGCCATCGACCGCGGTCCCCTGCTTGAATACATCTGGCGCGGCTTCGCGCAACCGGCTCTGAGTGTGCTCCCGCCGCAAAGCTGGGCGTATGACCCGGATGTGACGGCCTATCCACACAATCCAGAGAAAGCCCGCCTGATGCTCGATGCCGCTGGCTACGGGGCTCGCGACGGCGGCGTTCGCTTTCACCTGACAATGAAGACGTCTACGGAGGAGTCCACGCGGCTGCTGGCTGCAGTGTTGCAGCAGCAGTTGCGAGATGTGGGCATCGCGCTCGACATTCGCACGTTCGAGTTCGCCACATTTTTTGCCGACGTCACGAGCGGTGCTTTCCAGGTTTATTCGTTGCGCTGGATCGGCGGCAATGAAGACCCGGATATTTTTGAGTATTCTTTTCACTCCAACCGATTCCCGCCCAACGGCGCCAACCGCGGTTTCTATTCCAATCCTCGTATCGACGGCCTGATCGATGAGGCGCGCCGCCAGACCGACCAGAATGTCCGCAAGCGGCTGTACGCAGAAGTTCAAGAAGTGCTGGCGCAAGATGTGCCGTATATCGACCTGTGGTACTTCGATAACGTGCTGGTACACACGCGGCGTGTGCGGAACCTCACCCTGAATCCTTCGGGAAATTACGACTTTCTGAAGACGGCGGAGATCAGTAGCCAATAACAGTTGCCAGTACTCGAAGCATCTGCAATTTTCAGCGTGTTACCATCATCTCTTGAAAATTCTTTTTATCGGCGACATTTTTGGCCGCCCCGGGCGGACGATCGTAAAAGATCGCCTGCCTGATCTGCGCCAGCAGTACGCCGTGGATCTGGTCATCGCCAACTGCGAAAATGCCGCGGCTGGCTTCGGAATCACGCCTCCGCTGGCGGAAGAGCTTTTCGATTTGGGCATCGACGTGATGACCACTGGAAATCATGTCTGGGACAAACGCGAGATCATCGACTACTTCAAGATGGCGGACGGCAACCCCCACAGTCCGGCGCGCCGACTGCTGCGGCCGGCAAACTTTCCGCAGAGCCTGCCCGGTTGGGGAGTGTACGAAGGCCAAAAAAACGGCACCGCTTATGCCGTCGTGGATCTTCAGGGACGTGTGTTCATGGGATCGAGCGACGATCCCTTTCGCTACGCCGATCGCCTTCTGGAACAGATCAAGTCGAAGGTCGTGCTGGTGGACTTCCATGCCGAGGCCAGTTCCGAAAAAGTCGCTTTCGGATGGTATCTCGATGGGCGAGTCACCGCCGTGGTGGGCACGCACACGCACATTCCCACCGCGGATGAGACCGTCCTGCCGAAGGGCACTGCCTACATCACCGACGTCGGCATGACGGGCCCGTACGACAGCGTCATTGGGGTCAGGAAAGAATTAGTGATTGAAAAGTTTCTCAGCGGGATGCCGGCGCGCTTCGAAGCGGCCAATGGCGACGTCCGACTCTGCGCCGTGCTCGTCGAGTGCGATGACCGGACCGGGCGCGCCACTCGGATGGAGCGACTGATGCTGCGTTGAGCCTCTCCACCCTCAACGTTCCGACTTCTCCCGTTACGACCGAAGCTCCCAAGCCGCGATTTCTCTTGCAAGACAGCAGCAGCCGGGCATTCTATAGTAAGTAATATGGGATGGCTGCCAGCAGGCATTGTTTTGTTGCTTGCCGGAATGTGTCTGGCCACAGACACTCCCCCGGCTGCAGCGCCATCACTCTGCTCCAATTCCTCGGGTGCGCCCAAGTGCCAGGGTCCGGCCATTGACCTGAAGGCCGCCCGCCAAGCTTTCGCGCGCGGGCTGAAACTCGAGAAATCGAAGAATCTGGAGGAAGCTTTTTACGAATTTGAGGAAGCGTCTCGCCTGGTCCCGCAAAACGTGGACTACCTGACCGCGCGGGAGATTACGCGACAACATCTGGCGGGGATGCATCTGGAACGGGGCAACAGTGACCTGCTCGATGGCCGGCAAGTGGAGGCGCTGGCGGAATTTCGAACCGCGCTCAACCTTGATCCGCAGAACGACTTCGCGCAGCAACGAATAAGCGACGCTTTGGGCCCCGTGCCGGTACGCGTTGCAAGCCCGCCGCAAATGGTCGCCAGCGCCGACGCCATCACCGCTAAACCGATCGACGGACACCATGACTTCCACTATCGCGGTGATTCGCGCGGTCTACTCACCGCCGTTGCTGCGAGCTATGGGCTGACGGTGATCTTCGACGATACCTTCCCCAGCCGCCGCGTGCGATTCGATATTGAGAATGCCGATTTCGCAACCGCCATGCAGGCGGCCTCGGCGGTCACGAAGAGCTTTACCGTGGCACTGGAAGACACCGTTCTTTTTACTTTCGCTGACACCGCCGACAATCACCGCTCTTACGACCGCATGGGCATGCGCTCGTTCTATATCCCGGGCAGCAATGCGCCCACGGACTTGAACGACCTGATGAACACGATGAAGACGATCTTTGAGATCAAGTTCGTGGGCCTCAACGCCCCGTCGAGCACGATGACGCTGCGCGGGCCGAAGGCGCCGCTGGATGCGGCAACCCAGTTTCTCGAACAGCTCAATAGTCCCAGTCCGGAAGTAATGCTCGATCTGAAAGTCTTCCAGGTGAGCCACACCTACATGCGTATGATCGGGCTGCACGTCCCGGATAATTTCAATCTTTTCAATATTCCGGCGTCCGCACTCGCGGCTCTCGGCGGCCAAAATATTCAGTCCCTGATCAACCAACTGATTTCCTCTGGCGGTATCAACCAAGCCGGCAGTCAGTCCCTTTCCGCCCTGCTCGCGCAATTGCAAAGCCAGCAGAATTCCATCTTCAGCCAGCCGCTCGCGACCTTTGGCGGCGGGCTCACGCTGATGGGACTTAGCTTTGATCAGTTGGCCGCCGCGCTTACTATGAATGAGAGTTCCGTCCAGGAGCTCGACCACGTCCATCTGCGTGCCTCCCAACAGAAGGACGCCACTTTTAAGCTGGGAGAGCGCTATCCCATCCTCAACGCCAGCTTTGCGCCGATTTATAACAGTGCCGCCATCGCGTCGGTCGTCGGGAATCAGTCCTACGCCGCGCCCTTTCCTTCCGTCAATTATGAGGACATCGGACTCACGCTCAAGGCGAAGCCGCTGGTTCACAACAATTCCGACATAGCGCTCGAGCTGGAGATACAATTCCGCACTCTGGGTGCTACCAACTCCAATGGCATTCCGATCATTTCCAATCGCGAGTACAAGGGTGGGATCCTGCTCAAGGAAGGTGAACCGGCCGTCATAGCGGGAATGGTCACCGCGTCCGAGGAGAGGAGCTTGAGCGGTCTGCCCGGGCTTTCCAAAATTCCGGGCGTCGGCCTGCTTACCTCACAGCGTACCAAACAGCAAGAGAACGATGAGCTCCTGATCCTGATCACGCCGTACGTCGTCCGTAGCCCGGAGCGCACCGAACCGCCGGAAATCTGGATAGGAAAGTAAATCGGGTGATCGGGCCATCGAAAACCTGAAACCCAGGAGCCTTTGACTTTGGATGGCCCGATGACCCGATCGCCCGATTCATTTCTGGCTTGCCTGGAAGTCCACAATCTTCTTCAACAGATCGACGGGGGCACCGCCGGGTACGCTCCGTCCATTGATGAACAGAGTCGGCGTGCCCGTCACGCCCACCGACCTGCCCAGGGCAAGGGAGGCCTCGACTCTGGTTTTGGTTGCTGGAGTGGTTGCACAGGCGGCGATCTCGCCGGCATTCGCGCCCGATGCGGTCGCAATGGCCTTCAGCTTTTCGTCGGCGTTGGCCTCAGTGATATTGGCCTGCTCGTCAAACGCCTTCTGGATAAATTTCCAGACTGCATCATTCGAAGCGCGCCCGACGCAATCGACATAGCCGGCAGCTTTCTCTGCCCAGTCGTGAGCGGGGAGCGGGAAATTCTGGAAAATAAAGTGGGCCTCGGGCTCCAGCGCGAGAAGCTCATCAATCGCGGGCGCGGCCTTCGCACAGTGCGGGCACTGCATATCGCTAAATTCGACAATCGTCACCGGAGCCTTTGCCGGTCCCTTGGCGGGGCCGTTCACGCCTTTTTCCAGCTTGGCGCGGGCATCGTCAAAGGGCCTCGCACCGAAGGGCAGAATGTCGCCTGTAATTGCATGCTTGCCATCACCGCTGACCAGCAACCGATTCTGGTTCGAGCCCTGCGGGTTGGTGATCACAATCGAGACCTCCGCCAGTCCCGGCACCTCGGAGGGACGAATATCAGCCACCTTCCACGTCACCGTGGGATCGTAGCCAAACATTTGGGACAGGAACGAGTCGACCGTCTCTTCGGTGGGCAGAACCATCGAGCTTCCCCCAGCGGGTGAAGCGGCCGCTGGTTTGGCCGGGGACTTTGCCGGGGGAGCCGATGGGGTTTGAGCGATAGCGATGCCGGACAGGAGCAGAGCGGCGAGAAGTGTGCGATGCATGCTTGTCATATTTTGAAATTCGATTGGAATTTTGATTGTTACAAAAAGCGGCTAAGTTGTCATTTGCCGACGCTTTGCTAATGGAGACCCGGGCGTACCCGCCCGGCTGGACGGTCGAGACGCCCCCTCCACCAAATGTCTCATCACGCGATCACGGCGTTAGAGCTCCGACTTGGCTGCGATTGGGAATCTCCTCCCGTAGCCGAATGCTTTGGCGGAGATCTTGATTCCGGGCGCCGCTTGTTGCCGCTTGTATTCGCTGCGCTCGACCATGCGGATCACCCGCCGCACCAGATCAGGATCGAAATTGTGAACGCGGGCAATCTGTTCGGCCGAGCACGATTCTTCCACATAGTCTTCGAGAATCGGATCGAGCACTTCGTAGGGCGGAAGTGAGTCCGAATCTTTCTGATCGGGACGCAATTCCGCCGACGGCGGTTTCTCGATGGTCGCTTGCGGAATTACTTTGCGCCGCGAGTTCACGTAGGCGCTCAGGCGGTACACCAGCGTCTTCGGTACGTCCGAGATTACGGCCAACCCGCCCACCATATCGCCGTAGAGAGTGCAATAGCCGACAGCCAATTCGCTCTTGTTACCAGTCGAAAGCACGAGCGCGCCGAACTTGTTCGACAGGGACATCAGCAGCAATCCGCGGGCGCGCGACTGAATGTTTTCTTCGGTGACGTCCTGCGGCAGTTCGTTAAACACTGGCGCAAGCGTCTGGCGCGCGGCTTCGTAGATTTCCTGGATCGAAATCAGTTGGAAGCGAATCTTCAAGTTGCTGGCCAGTTCCCGCGCATCGTCAATCGAACCTCGCGAGGAGTACGGTCCGGGCATGCCGACTCCGATTACGTTCCCGGAGCCGAGCGCATCGGTCGCAATCGACGCGGTGAGCGCGGAATCGATGCCGCCGCTGAGCCCGACGATCGCCTGTCGGAAGCCGCATTTGTGGACATAATCTCGCGTGCCCAGAACCAGCGCTTCGTAGGCGCTTCCTTCTTCACCCACAACCTGTGAGTGCATGTCTCCGGTTAGCTTCTGGGAGTCGAAATAGATCAGATCTTCCTCGAAGGACTTGGCTTGCGCGATTACCTGTCCATCGGGCGCAATCACCAGGCTCGATCCGTCGAAAACCAGGCTGTCGTTGCCCCCGACCTGGTTCACCATCGCGACCGGAACTTTCTGATTCTTGGCGATGGCGGCGAGCATGTCATGGCGCAGTTCGCGCTTACCCAGCCAAAACGGCGAGGCGGAAATGTTGAGCACAAAGTTACCGCCGGCTCGGACCAGTTCTTCGACCGGGTCGACGCGATACAGACGCTGGTTCCAGAAGCGCTTGTCGTTCCAGGCATCCTCACAGATGGTCAACGCCATCTGCTTGCCGCAAAAGCTGAACAGTTGCTGGCTCTTGGCGGGAGCGAAGTTGCGCATCTCATCGAAGACATCATAGGTGGGCAAGAGCATCTTCGACTGGATGAAGTCGATGCGGCCGTCGCGCAGCAGAGCGGCAGAATTCATCGCTTTCTTGCCGGAGTCCGCTTCGGCCGGAGTTACCGTCCCGCAGATCACGGCAATGCCCTGCGTTTCGGCGGCGATCCTCTCGACGGTCGTGCGACTGCGCGCCACAAACCACGGCCTCTCGACGAGATCGCGCGGCGGGTAACCGCAGACGCAGAGTTCCGGAAACAGAATCAGGACGGCGCCAGCGCTCCGCGCCTGCAGCGCAAACTGGATGATCTTGGCAGCGTTGCCGGAAAAATCCCCCACAGTGGGGTTGATCTGGCCCAGGGCAATCTTCACAGTCTTAGTGTAGAGGGTCGAGGTGTAGAGGGTCGAGGAGGCCTTATACGAAACCCGGGTTTCTGATGCGCAGAGTGCTAGTTGGGGCCGGGGTCCGTACCGGGGCCGGTCGGCGGTGGAGGTGGGGGCAGCGGTGGCATGCGGGAAGAGTTGGCAGGATTAGACTCCGGCATTTCTTCTCCCGGACGCCTCAACGTGGGCGCGGTCGCTGGGCAATCTTCCTGTTTCCTGGCAACGGTTGGCGTACCCAGATCGACTTCCTTTTCGACGCGCACGATTTTCTGGCCATCCACTTTCATGGTCTCGACGCGTACGACTTCGTCGCCGACGAAGCGCACAAAATCCACGTCCTCGGGGGGCTTGCCGTAGATCCATTCTTCGTATTCGACTTCGCCGTCATGTTCGCGCACTTTGTTTGGCGGACGTCCCTTGGCATAGATCACCATGTCGTGATTCATTCCCACCAACACATGGTGATTCTTGATGGCCTCTTTGACCTTCGGAGAAACGGTTTCCAGGTAGGCCTCGAGCGGCGACTTGGCATCGAAATCAAACACCGGGCGCAACAACTGCTTCAGCTCTGGCCCGGTCAGTTCCGGAACATACTTGTCGAAATAGAGGTCGACGAAAGAGCCGCGGGCGTTGGCGGAGGAATCGGAGGTCGAAAGCGGCCCGCCTCCGTTCGCACCTGCAACCTCGATGTGCTGGTACCACTTCTGCCTCTTGATGGGACCGCCGTTGATCTCGAAGCGGATGTGGTCGTCTTTGATGACAACGTCGCTGATGCGGGCCTTGTCGCCGGGCTTCACGGCTGGTCCCCAGAGCGTCATCAAATGTTGCAGTTCCGGGCCAGTGGGGGTTACAGCGCCGTTCTTGAGCTTCAGTCCAACCTTCCCCATGGGAAAACTTGTACGGATATAGACCAGTTCTGCATTGAAGGAGTGAATAATTTCTTGGCGGGTTGCCCTGGAAATCCTGGGGGGCGGAGTGTTTTCGGCGAATGTGAGCGCGGCGAAGACCAGAAGGGTTGCCAACAAACGATAACCAACGCAGTCAACGTGGAAGTACCGCATGGAGCACCCCGGGCCCACTGGCCTGATTATAAACCGCTTAAACAAGCTCGCAGCTCTCAGCTTTCAGCTTTCAGCTTTCAGGGAGAACCACCGGGAATTAGATGCCGAGAACTGAGAACTGGGAACTGAGAACTACCAAGCGGTCACCGGGTATATGGGTACTTCCGTAACGGTGAGTTGTACTTTAAGCACCTGAGGTCACCAGTCGAAACCAACTTAGAATGGATGCAACACCACCAGCTCATCCCCGGGCTGGGGCCAACAGGATTGCCTTTTGCCGTTGAAGCTGCCCATTCCCGCGCGTATTCCACTGCTCTACGTCATCCTGGGAGTGCTGTTGGCGCTCAGCGTCCTTCCGATGTACTTCTATTCGGCGCAGATCGAGAGCATGAATCGGGAGCGCTTGAAAACCAACGAAATGCTGCTGCAAAACACGGTCACGCGTTCGCTGGCCGACGACATTTCCCAGCACCAGGAAGCGCTGCGCATGATGCTGGCCAATTTGTCGTCGTCGATTGAGGTAATCATGCTGGCCAATCCGAGCGGGAGCGGCCTTAGCGCGCAGAAATTTCTGACGCCCGAACTGCGGGCGATGGTGGAGAATTTTGTTTCTTCGTCGCACGACATTGCCTATACCACGGTGCTGAATGCCGACGCCCGAGGGGTTTCCGCCGGGCGTATGGAGCCCGATGCTTTTCTGCAACGGGAACTGGAGCGAGCCTATCAAGCCGCGCGCGAAGGCCGCGTCTACAGCGGGCAGCCGTTGATGGTGGGCAGCGGGAAATCAGGGCGCACGGTCATGTTGGTGAGCTCGCCGATCATGTACGACGGCCGCTTTCTGGGGATGATCGCGTCGGTGGTGGACATGGACTACCTGATCCGCCGGCTGCAGCAAGTCAGTATGAGCGGATTGATGCCGTATGTCGTGGACAGCCAGGGAAGGCTGGTGGCGGCGGCCACTGGCCAATATGCTACTGGGCAAGACATGAGCCAGTTCGAGATCGTCCGCAGCTTTGTGGGCGAGGGCGCGAAAGCGCAGTTGGCGGCGACTCGCGAGTTCACGATTCGCGACGGCAAACAGTCGACCGAGATGCTGGGGACGTACAGTCCAGTGACCTCGCTGGAATGGGCGGTGGTGGTGCAGAAGCCTCGCGAGGACGCGTATCGCGGAATCTACGAGATGCAGCGCACGGGGCGCTTGCTGGCATGGCTGGCGGTGTTTGTGAGTATGGGTCTGAGTATTCTGTCGGCACGGCGGATCACCAGCCCGTTGCAGGTGCTGGCGCAGTCCAGCCGGGCGATTGCGCGTGGTGATTTCTCCCAGCGCGTGCACCTGAAAACGCGCACCGAGATCGGCGAACTGGCGACGACGTTCAACACCATGTCGGAAGAACTGGAGCAGTTCGTCGAGGATCTGAAGCGCGCCGCGGAAGAAAACAAGGCGCTGTTCATGGGGTCGATCCAGATGCTGGCCGGCGCGGTCGACGAAAAGGACCCTTACACGCGCGGCCATTCCGACCGGGTAACGAAATACTCGCTGATGATCGCGACAGAGATGGGGCTGGATCTGGGATTTCTGGAGATCCTCCGCGTTTCGGCGCAGTTGCACGATGTCGGCAAAATCGGCATCGAAGACCGCATCCTGAAAAAACCCGGCGCGTTGACTCCGGAAGAATTCGAGATTATGAAGACGCACACCACCAAGGGGGCGAACATCCTGCGTCCGGTGCCGCAGTTGAGCGAGATGCTGCCCGGCATCGAACTGCATCATGAGGCTCTCGACGGGCGCGGATATCCTTACGGTCTAAAAGGCGACGAAATCCCTCTGCTGGCGCGGGTGATTGCGGTCGCAGACACCTTTGACGCTCTGACCACGAACCGTCCTTACCAGAAGGCACACGATTCTGAAGAGGCCCTGCGCATCATTCAGAACGTCTCGGGGAAGCGCCTTGACCCCAAGGCCGTGGCCGCGCTGCTGGCGGTGTTTGAGCGCGGAGAAATTCGCATTCAGAAACGGCTGACGCAGACGATGGCGCTGGAATCAGCCGCCACCGTTTCGGCGCCGATCGAGGCCGGCGATCCTCTTACGGTCGAAACCACGCGCACCTAGAAACAATTTGTAATTTGGTAATCGGGTAATCTTGTAATTTGAAACCCAATTTACTTTGGGGCTTAAATTACCAAATTACACAATTGCACAATTACAAATTTCTCATCCCCGATTCTCCTATAATCGTTACACCTCATGATTCAAACTCTTTTTGGCAGTCTGGACGAAGAAAAGAAACCAAGTTTTATTGAGCGCATGAAGGAGGCCGTCTCGCGCACGCGCGAGAACCTGGCCGAGCGCATCGAAGATGTCGTCTCCATCGGCAAGGAGATTGACCGTTCCACGCTGGACGATCTGGAAGCCACTCTGATTGGCGCGGACCTTGGCACCACGACCACCCATGAGGTTCTGGAGAAGCTGCGCGACAAAGCCGATCGGAAGCAGATCAAGGATGTGAATGAACTCAAACGTCTGCTGAAAGAGGAGTTGCTGACGATTCTGACCTCGACTGGGGCACAGCCCGTAACCAAGGTGGACAGCACGCCGGAAGTGATCATCGTGGTGGGCGTGAACGGCACTGGCAAGACCACCACCATCGGAAAGTTAGCGCAGGTCTTTCGGGCGCAAGGAAAGACGGTGCTGCTGTGCGCGGCAGATACGTTCCGCGCAGCGGCGATCGAGCAACTTGAGATTTGGGGACAACGCACGGGAACGGAAGTGATCAAGACGAAAGCCGGGGGCGATCCATCCGCAGTGTTGTTCGACGCGCTGCAGTCGGCGATGGCGCGCAAGACCGATTACGTGATCGTGGATACGGCCGGGCGGCTGCACACCAAGCAAAACCTTATGCTCGAGCTGGAAAAGATGAAGCGCACGGCGCAACGCATCGTGCCGGGCGCTCCGCATGAGACTTTGCTGGTGATGGATGCCACCACCGGTCAAAATGGATTGCAACAGGCGCGGCAGTTCACGCAATCGTCCGGAGTCACGGGAATTGTACTGACCAAGCTTGATGGCACGGCCAAAGGCGGGGTCGTGGTCGCAATCTCGCGCGAGCTGGGACTGCCGGTTCGGTATGTTGGCGTCGGGGAGAAGACGGGGGATCTGCTGCCTTTTGATGCGAAAGAGTTTGTGGAGTCGCTGTTTGCATGAAATCCGGCTTTTAGCTCTTAGCTCTTGGCTTTAGCTAAAGGCTAACAGCTAAGAGCTTGTCTCAATGACCATCGACGAACAACACATGCGGAGGGCGCTGGAGTTGGCCCGAGCGGGCATCGGACTGGTGTCGCCAAATCCGGCGGTGGGTGCGGTGGTGGTGGACGCGTCGGGCCGCGAGGTTGGGGGCGGCACGCATACCTATGACGGCGTGAAGCACGCCGAGGTTCTTGCACTGGAGCAAGCAGGCGTTGCGGCCCGCGGCGGAACTCTCTACCTGAATCTGGAGCCATGCTCGCATCAGGGAAGGACCGGGCCGTGTGCCGATGGCGTGATAGCGGCTGGAATCGGCCGCGTGGTCTGCTCCATGGAAGATCCGAATCCACGCGTGGCGGGTCAGGGCTTTGCCAAGCTTCGCGCGTCCGGAATCAAAGTGGAGATCGGCTTGTTCGAAGTGGAAGCCAGGAAACTGAATGAAAGTTTTGCCAAGTACATCCGGCTGGGCAAGCCGCTGGTCACGCTGAAATCGGCGATGACTCTCGACGGGAAAATCGCTGACGCCACGAAACCGGGCACGGAGCACAGTTCGGACGCTGGCTCGGCCACTCCTATGTCGGAGGGTGCGCGCAGCGGGTACCACTGGATCACGGGCGAGGTGGCGCGCGCGCATGTGCAACAACTGCGCCATCAGAATGACGCGATCCTGGTCGGAGTGGGGACGGTGATGGCGGATGATCCGCTGCTGACCGACCGGAGTGGCCTGCCGCGGCGGCGCAAGCTGCTGCGCGTGATCCTGGATTCCTACTTACGCATTCCACCGGCGTCGCGAGTGATCCAGACGGCCGAGAGCGATGTTCTGGTACTGTGTTCCACGGCGGAGGACGAGGCCAGGCGGGCGCTCGAAAGTAGGGGGATTCGCGTAATGCAGATATTTGGGGCCAATCCAGACGGACGGCCCGACTTCCGAGCGATTGTCCAAGCGCTGGGAGAAATGGAGATCACCAGCGTGCTTCTCGAAGGTGGAGCGCTGGTGAACGGGGCGGCGCTGGCGTCGGGCGAGGTGGACAAGGTGTTCCTTTACTACGCGCCGAAGATTTTAGGCGGGGGCGCGGTTCCCTTCATTGCCGGCGAAGACTTACGCGGGAAGCCACAGTGCGTGCAACATTTCGAATTGCGCCGCTTGGGCGAAGACTTCGCGCTGGAAGGTTACTTGCGCGACCCGTACTCGTGACATTGTTGTGTCGTCTTGAATGCGGCAAAAGATGAAAATTTGGATTTGGGAGATATAGCTCTTTATGTTTACTGGAATTGTCGAAGAAGTAGGCAAGGTCGTAAAGATCGCGCAGCGTGGTGAGAACCGGCGGATCACCATCGAGGCTGCGAATACACCGAAAGAATTGGGAACCGGCCACAGCATCTCGGTAAGCGGCGTTTGCCTGACGGCGCTTGATATCAAGCCAAAATCATTCTGCGCGGACCTGGCGCCGGAAACGTGGGTGCGAACTTCCTTCTCACGGATGCACGAGGGCGCACTGGTGAACCTGGAGTTGCCCATGAAGGCCGATGGGCGCTTCGATGGCCACATCGTCCAGGGGCACGTGGATGGCGTGGGCAAGCTGATCGAGTTCGAAAGGATCGTAGACTCGGACGGCCGGGATTCCGAGAACTGGTGGCTGCACATTGAAATTCCGCCGGAGATCGAGAAGTACACGGTGTACAAGGGGTCGATCTCGATCGAGGGCATCAGCCTTACGGTCGCCAAGCTCGAAGGGAATCACTGCACGATCGCGATCATTCCGCATACGGTCGAACTGACTAATCTGGGGTCGTTGAAGCCTGGAGACCCTGTGAACCTGGAGGCCGACGTGATCGCGAAGTACGTCGAGAAGATGATGAAAGGCGACTCGGCGCAAAGCTCGATCACGGTGGAAGAGTTGGTGCGGCAAGGGTTTTAGAGGCAGTTCTCGGTTCCCAGTTCTCAGTTCTCAGTAAAACCCGACAGCACTCACTGAGAACTGAGAACTGGGAACCGAGAACTGCCCTTACGCTTCCAGCTTCAACTCGTCCAGTTCCAGGAACTCTTTAATGATGGGCTCGTTCGATTTCTCCATATCTTTGTAAGGTCCAAAGAAAATTGCGCGGCCTTCGTAGAGGAAAACGATGCGGTCGGCCAGTTTCTTGGCCAGGCGCATGTCATGCGTGACCACGACTGAGGTCAGGTGCAATTGCAGTTTGAGCCGGGCGATGAGATCGCCGAGCAGATTGCCCATCAGGGGATCGACCATGGTGGTGGGCTCGTCGTAGAGGACGCACTCGGGTTGGGCCGCGAGCGCCCGGGCAATGGCGACGGAACGTTTCATGCCAGTAGAAAGGTCGGAAGGCAGCTGGTCGCGCATCTCCTTGACGCCAACCATTTCGAGAAGGCCATCGACCACCTGGTAAATCTGCTCTTCCGAGAGCTCTCTTTTTTCGCGCAGGGGGAAGGCGACGTTTTCGCCAACCGTTAAGGAATCGAAGAGCGCGCCGTTCTGGAATACCATGGTGACTTTTTTGTGGATTTCTTCGAGTTGTTCCTGGTTGTAGCCGGTGATGTCCTGGCCAGCGACAATGACGCGGCCTGAATCAGGCTTCAGGAAGCCCATGATGTTGTGGAGCGCCACCGATTTTCCGACGCCACTGCGGCCGAGAATGCAGACCATCTCCCCCGGCAACACGTCGAAGCTGACGTCCTGGAGAACGACCCGATCTCCAAATGCCTTGGAGACGTCCTTAAACTCGATGTAGGGAGATAGCGCCTCGGCAGCACCCATGGCTATCAGCATGGCATGAGAAGCCCGCGCGGCTCAAGCGCTACGTATCGGGCAGCCGTCAGCTTTCAGCCGTCAGCCATCAGTAGAACCTAGCTACCGACCGGCTGGGACAGGGCCTTCAAGAGTAGCCGGCAGCTGCACAGTGACGAGCCGATTCCGGAGTTGAGAGCGCTATGGCGATATCAAACCTGGGGGCCTTGTCGCGGTGGAAACCCACTCATCGAAGAGTGCGCGATGAGTGAGGCACGCGGCAATTCTTAGTAAGGTATTACACAATTAGTACAGGTACCCCCCTACCCCCCTCCCCCCCGAGCTATTGGAATCATGGGGTTAGGTGGTTTTGACGGTCCAAATCTTTGGTTCTTAAGGTAGTTATATGTAAAATCTTGCCGGATAAGGACTTAGTTCATCAATTGTATCAATTGTCAAAGAACGGTGAAGATGGCAATGAGGCAGCGGGGAACGTCCGCTGTTCTTGAGCGGCATATTCCGTCGCTGCCCCGATGCAAGTGCATATTCTCGCATCGGGCGGGATGGGTGTATGTGATGGTGCGCACTGGGCGTTTGTGATGAAAAAAGGGTTGGAACCTCTCTACCCGTCCGCGGTTGAAACCGACTCATCGCAAAGTGCGCGATGAGTGGGGCACCCGGCCAATTCATTGACTAACGCGGAAAACCGTCATAACAGGGGCTTGACAAGATTGGCCGGAATCGAGGAGCAGGTCTCGAAGCTTTGCTGGTGGGGTCGCCCGGCTTGGCCGACGCCGATGTGATCGACGCGATTGGGTGGTTTTGAGCGTTATCGCGATTCATCGTCAACAATCTCAACCATCTTGCAAAGAGACTGCGCAGTATAATATGCGTGTTCAGCGTTGCGATGCTCTCTGCTGTCGCAAATCGGCTTCTCTAATCAATTTCTTTTCTCTTCTCTTTCTCAATTCGATAGCGGAGGAAACGATGCCCCACGATCTGGATCACGAGCAAGACCGTCCTCGACCTCATGAACATAATTGCGGAAGCCTCTTCGGATGCGGCGAAGAGCAGGGCACAGGTGTGCTCCGCGAAGACATCAAGGATGCCGCTTTCACCAAGCGAGCCGCGGACCGGCTCCTGCACATGGACGAGATGAATCAGGAGCAGCTCGACGGCTATCTGAACGCGCGCGGTGTTTCCCGTCGCCGGCTGCTGCGCGCCAGCGGCTTTATGGCCGCGCTGGCGGGAATCGGGCCCTGGTTTAATAAACTGGCGCTTGCCAAGGGCGTCGATGCCGTGGATATGGCAGACGGAGCCGTGGCTGGCTTTGCTGCAGCGCCGAACAAAGACAAGAAAGATAAAGAAGAAGGCCGCGTCCACGTCGTCGAGAGCAATGATAAGACGGTGCGCCTGGGAGTCTACGACACTACGCTCGATCCGATCCTCAAGGTCGATTCTGGAGATACGATCAGCTTTCCCGACACATGGTCACACTTCCTGAACCAGATGCAGCCGGGCGTTCCCGTCGAAACGCTGGCGAAGCTCCGGCTTAGCAATCCGGGACATGGGCCACACTCGATCATCGGTCCCATCTACGTCAATGGCGCCGAGGCGGGCGACGTGCTGGAGGTGCGCTACAAGCGCATTCGTCCGTTTGACTGGGGAGCCGTATTCAATAATCCGGGGTCGATCGGAACCGGCTTGCTGGCGCAGGATTTCCCGGAAGGGCAGGTGAAATACCTGAAGCTCGATGTGCCCGGCATGACGGCGGAGTTTAACAAGGACATTCATGTGCCGCTCAAGCCCTTCCAGGGGACGCTGGGCGTGGCTCCGCCGGACGGTTTTTATCCTCCACTGAGTCCGGGAGTGACCAGTTCCGTTCCTCCGGGCCCGCATGGCGGTAATGTCGACCTGAGCGAAATGGTCGAAGGTTCGACCATGTTCATTCCGGTGTGGAAGCCGGGAGCGCTGATCTATACGGGCGATTCCCATGCGGTGCAGGGCGACGGCGAAATCTGCCTTACCGCACTGGAAACGCGCATGAAGGAATTGCGCATCCAGGTGGTGCTGCACAAACAGAAGAATTTTGCGTGGCCAGTGGCGGAGACGGAGACACACTGGATCATGCTGGGCCTGGACAAGGATCTCAACGTGGCCATGACCTCAGCTGCGCTCAATGCCATCAATTTCCTGGCTACCCGCGCCGATCTCACCAAGCTCGACGCCTATGCGTTATGCAGCATCGCGATCAGTTTCCGGGTGACGCAGGTGGTGGACATCGTGCGCGGGGTGCACGCCATGATCCCGAAGAGCCTCTTTGCCGCCGACCTGCGCAAGCAGATCGTTGTCGTGTAACGGCGCCTCGAACATCTGAGCTATTGCGTCTGGTTGCGCCCTGCGTGCAGAACTAGCTCCAAGCTGTCCTCTGCGTGCATTTTGACGGCTGCGTCTCGGCGGAGTTCTTCCAGAGTTGCAACGGAACGCACAAAGTTGATTGGGCCGTGCATGAAGGCGATGGAGCCCAGTACTATTGCTGCGCCACGCCGAGCAGCATCGCCGGGATGCGTTGCAAATCTGAAACACTTCTCTTGAACCCATTCCGGGGGTTCTGTATAGGACGCCGCGATCAGTGCGTGTGGAATCCACCCCGGGTCATTACTTGCGAACTCGGCTTCGAGTTCATCCCGCGACATCTCTGGGGGCTGCTCGTAAATGAGGTTGTTTGGCAACTAGCGCCATTCTAACTGTTGTAACCGGGCGATAGCGCTCACGACGAGGAGAGGGTAGTCCCGATTCTGGTCGTGTCCCGGGAAAACCGGAGACCCACCCACTCACTATCTAGGATGGGGGTCGAAATCCCGGCCCTCGGCTGCCAGCCGATCCTGCGGGGTGTTCAGGTTGAAAAAACTCTGCTCGGAAAAACCGGCTGCCGCTAGTTCGTCCTCTTCGATCACGCGGACAGACACGCTGGAAAATGCCGCATCGATCTTGTACTTCCCTGCCCGCAGAGCCTGCTCGGCGGCGACGGAGAAGTCGCGGCGATAGACGGCACAGAGCGGCTGAAGTCCCTTGCTGGTGCGAGGCACGGTGACGATGGCATGGCTATCTGCGTCTTCAGCGGTCGCGAAAAGAAACGAGAGCAGTTCACGGGAGACGAAGGGCATGTCCACGGCGAGCATCAGGTTCAGGTTGGCTTTGGAATGCACGAGCGCGGCGTGAATGCCGGCGAGCGGACCGCATCCGGGAAAAATGTCGGCCACGACGGATCCATATTTAGCGGATTCATACTTAGAAGCTCCGTATTCCGCAAACCTGGCGGGGTCGCCGACGATCGCGACCTTGCCGCAGACCGGGCCCATGATGGTGAGCGCGCGATCCAAGAGTGTTTGGCCGCCAAAATCCAGAAAGGCTTTATCCGCACCCATGCGAGAACTTTTGCCTCCGGTGAGAAGAAAACCCATACGCGATAGTTCGTTTTGTGCCATATGGAAAAGCATAAGGGCTAAACCGTGATGCACAAAAGTAACCTACTTTGTCGCACGAAGCTAAGGGGTAATGATTTCAATGAACTTAGCAGCCGAAAAGCACCCAAAAACGACGCTAGTTGTGGCCATTTTGCGTCCAACTTGTGTCCAACTTTTCAAGGGAAAGCACGTCCCGATTGCCAATCGGATTTTGAACCTTGTGGAGATGATATGCCGGTACTCGCCGCTGATTCAACCTTGCACCTGCTGGTAATGCTTCTGGTGGTTTTGTACATCGGAATCCGCGTGCTGGGCCGGAAGTAGATGTCCCAGCTGGGGTCAACTCCAATCACATGCACTATAATCTCGCTTGTGGCTATTTCCGAAAAAGAGATCAGCGAGGCGTTGCTGCACATTGCGGAGCAATTCAATATTATTGATCAGCGTCTAGCAAAGCTTACAGTCTCCGTTATTGCACTGAAAGGGACTGTAGCCAAACAGATGTCTCCGGATGATCCAGAAGCACTTCTAGCGCGGATTGAGAGTTTAGAAAAGCTTCTTACCGAGCGCGACCCAACTGCCGCAGCACGTCAAGAATTCTCCGACGTAATCGAAGCCGTCAAACTTTTAGAGAAGCACGGCGGACCGAAACAGGCTTGAGACTCAGCAGTGAAAGGTGATCGCAACGCACCGTCTGGGCCGCGCTACGGGCACCGTGACCGGCAAAGTACGCCCAATTATGGCCGATTGTGCCCGTCTTGGTGCGCAATTTGGTGCGCAATTTATTTTCGCTCGCTGTTCTCTCGTTTAGCCCAGCGCGCAAGAGAAACGCTGCCAGCGGGGCTGTGATCGCAAAAGCGGGGCGTTCCTGCGAGATTGCTTGAACTCGTTCCGCTGCTTGTGGAAAAGTCCCCTACAAATATTGGCTCGCCAGAAAAACCGTCGCTGTTGGTGTTTTTTCCGAGTAGCCTTGGATCAGAGGAGGAACGCGCCATGATGAAAACTCTGCGGACAAGCCTTTCGGTGTTCATACTTATCTCAGCCATGCTTGCCGCTGGCAAGGTGAGTTGGGGCCAAGAGATTAGCCCCTTGTCAGTCGTTTCATTGAGCCTCAAGATTTTTCGAAATGAGGCGCAGATTGGCACTGCAACAGGATTTGTACTCAAGAAGAACGACAAGAATTACCTAGTGACGAATCGCCATGTAGTAATAGCGTGCGGGCAAGACGTTAACCCGGCAAATATCGGTGGCTGGATTTGCGCCAACAAGCTTGCGATTCTTCATAACCGGCTTGGTCACCTAGGTATGTGGCTTTGGGTAACGGAGGACCTCTTTGACAAAGACGGGAAACCACGATGGCTTGAGCACCCCACCTTGAAAGGTGCAGCGGACCTTGTTGCGCTGCCACTAGCGAACACAAGCAACGTGCAGTTCTACCCATTGGATATCGGACTAGCAAAAACCGATCTTGTTCTATCACCGGGGGAATCCTTAAGCATTGTTGGCTTTCCTTTTGGGTTGGCCCAAGAGGGCGGATTGCCGATTTGGAAAACTGGCACAATAGCGAGCGACCTAGATATAAATTATGGTGGGAAACCCGTGTTCCTAGTAGACACGACATCGAGACCGGGCATGTCCGGTTCCCCTGTCTATGCGATACGCACCGGGGCTATTAGTACTAAAACCGCACTGAGGGTTTCATCTGGGCTCACTGTGGAATTTCTCGGCGTCTATTCCGAACAAATACCGGCTGCGGAATTAGGTGGTGTTTGGAAAGCTGAGGTCTTAATGGCCCTGCACGATTCGTTGCCATAGTCACCGGAACATCGCAAAACTTTTGCTGGTTGGCCGCGCTGATCGTCACGCGCAACAAGCCGCCTAGAACGAACATTGGGCCCTATCGCCACAGCGGCGGCAGGGCCCAATGCCTTTTCTCCACCGGAATGGGTCACTCGCGCAACGGTACAGCGGCAGGTTGCAGTTCGCTCTGTTCCAGTGTTTCCCGAGATCAGACTGATCGTAGCATGAGAGTCCAAGGCCCTGAAAGGCTGCGCCAGTCGGGGACCATGGGTAGTGGCTGAATTTGGCGGATTAGAGCTTGACAAATGGTAATACAATTGCGTCTATGCGCGCATTGCGAACAATAGCGATTGTGGTCACACTGACTCTGGCGTGCTTTAGCGAGTGTCCGTCCTCCGCTAAGTGTCCATTCGATGACAGCCAGTCCTACTTCACAGGTAAGACTGAGATGATTGCCGGCCATCTGTGGGGAACGTACAAGTGTTTCGCACGCGGGCATGAATTTAAAGTTCGCTGTGATTAGAAAATAGAAAAAAGCCCGGATGCCAGTCCGGGCCGCCTGCCTTCTCATGCCCACATTAGGGCCGGAGCATTGGTGTTGTCAACTCATTGTACGGCAGCTGGCTCTGCAAGTAAGGTATACGGCCCATCTTCCCGACAGCGCATACCTAAGAAACGGGAAAACTCCGCCAAGTCCATTTCTCGCACTGGAATATCATCCGCTGAGAGTGACCAGAAACTAGTTGTGCGTGGATCGAATGATGTTTGTTGTCCTTCACCTTCCAAAACAACTTCAGTTGGTGATACTGATAGAACTCGCACCTCGGCATTAGGAATAAAATCTGCGAATTCAAAAGAGACGAAACAAAGGGTTGTCGCGTGTGTATGCCAATTCCTCAACATTTCTAACGCAAGTTCGGACGAGAGCTTTTTCCTTTTGCTCGTTTGGAACTTTGGTTTCAAGTTAGCAACCTTTCTAGCGGCCAAATTTCGGTTGCAATGCCAGCGGCCATCGCAGGCGTTACTCGCAATGATGAATGTAGACGGCAGAAATTATAGTGCGCGAAATGCAAAGCACAAGCCGCCTTCAGGTGCCGGAGCTTCAGAGAAAGCGTTCGTCAACCGCGTGAATCGGCGCATTTGCATTCTCATGGTTAGGGTCTGACGTTCGATGTGCGATGTGCAGATTCGGTCGGGATCGGGATCGCCGGATCGCACCTTGGAGATAACCTCGACGATTGGCGATTGTGAAAAACTTCGGAATTTCAAAGTAGCCCACTACCGAACTATGGCCCAAGTTGACTCAACCGGTGTCAGTATCGTACAATTCAAATGCCGTAAACCACGAAAAAGGAGTCTAATGCACCACACCATTTTTACGTCCGCGAGTCCGGGCTGATCGCGGCGATCCTACCTGTTCACTAGTTCTCCGCGTCAGCTTCCAAATTGGTTTCACAGCTTTCACCAGCAGACCAACCAGCCTGCGCCCTAGGCTTGGGCTGAAGCTCGCACCAAAAGGAGAACAAAAATGTCTAAAAAGCAGCACGCTACAACTCGCACCGCAGAAACCGCCAGCATTTCAATACTTACCCCGACCCCGAAGCAACTTGCCAAAATTCGAAGCCTTAACCCAAAGCAACTACAACGTTTGCGTAAGGCGCTACAGGGAAACGTTGGCTTTCTTTCTATCGCTGAAGCGGCGTTACGCCAGTGCGAAGTCTTTGAAGCGGATGCCGACAAATATCTAGCGCTGGCAACTGCACTCAAATACACGCTGGCGACCACACTCAAATACAAACTAGATAGTGGCCGCAGTGGCCGCGCGGTCATACCACATCGCGCAACCAAGCCTAGGGCGGTGCTCCCTGAGCGCACGAGCAAGCGGAAAGGCGGCCAGCAATGAGCAAACCGAACCGTTATCAACCGCCGGTCAATACAGGAGGCATTTTAGCAAACGCACCGTCCACAAAGGTAACGATGAAGGTCTCCGATTTTGCAAAACTGCCAGTACATCCACTCGCACGTCAGATGCGCGAGCAAGTTAGCGAAAAGTTTCAACGCTGGCTCGAAGAAAACGGCATGACCGCGGAGCCAGAGCGCGGCTTTCCGGTAGGCGAGTACCTAGGTGATCTGGACGTGACCAATGCGATGCTGGCCGGGTTGGCCAATATCAACCCGTTCATCAATTCGATCAACCGGGTTACCCGTGGCAAGTACATTGTGTGGGCCGATTTTGACTATGCAGGTGATGGCCATTTCATCGGTCTGCGCATGGAACCGCTACGTGAGACGGTGAACGAGGTGACGCAATGAGCACTGTACCCACCCGAGACGAAGCAATTCAGTTCGGAAAGGAACTGAGCAAAGGGCACACCATGTCACTAGATGAACTTGAACAGTTGGGCAGGAAGTTCTGGTACAGGAAATCAATTGCAAAGCAGAACCTAGAGGCAATGAAGTTGGGTGCAGCAATTCTCAAGGCTGGTATGCGGAAGTGAGCAAGCAAGCCGCTTGAGATTAGCGCCGTGAACCCTTGGGCCGTGCGATCTCGGGATCGTGCGGCCTAACCTTTCTGCAACCAATCTGGCACAGGTTTGGTCAGGTTCGCAAATCAAAAATGTAACAAAAACGTCAGCATGGTAATGCAGATTTTCGGCCCTAACTGTCCGATTTTTTTGAGAGCAGTTATGTTGCCAAACACGCACATATTAAAGTGCTTATAAAGATAAATAAGTCTGCAAGTGCCATTGATATTGTTGCATAAAGGTATAGGATTAAATTGGTCCTAGGGCTAACAGGCTGGCAGTTCGGGCCGTAAGTCGTACTCGCCTGAGTCGCAAGATGAGACACGGGTCTTCGTGGTGAGCAGTGCGCTGAGTCCCGAGAAGACGCCAGAATCCGAGCCGAGAGCGATCTGTAGCACGCACCGTGAAGACGTGAGCGTGCACTCTTTCTTTTCCCCGCCCTAGAAATGCTGTTGCAAAACGGACCCGCTGTGTTACACTACTTTTGGACTAAAACGGTGTTGCAAACAAAGATACTTACAAACGCAGTTTTTCAACCCATTTTGTTACAGGAGCATCCCTTATGGAACAGATCAAAGTTGCGCTCTATGCACGGGTCAGTACATCGGACACCGGGCAAGATCCGCTGAATCAGCTTTTGCAGCTCCGCCAGTTCGCGGCGCAACAGGGCTGGCAAATCGTCGGCGAGTACACCGACGAGCAGTCAGCCAAGAACGGAGATCGACCGGGATTCAAGACCATGTGGCGGGATGCCGAACGGCACAAATTCAATGTGTTGTTGTTTTGGTCGCTGGACCGGCTAACGCGTGAGGGTACGCTGGCAACCCTGAAATACCTTGAGAGGCTGAAAAATCTTCGCATCGGGTTCAAGTCTTATACCGAGCAGTACATTGACTCGCTAGGCACGTTCTCCGATGCGATCATTGGCGTCATTGCTGCGGTCGCTGCACAGGAAAGAGTTCGGATCATCGAAAGAACCAAAGCGGGCATGGAACGTGCCCGAAAAGCTGGCAAGAAGTTTGGGCGGCCCCATGTCGATGCGTCAATCGCAAGTCGCCAAACTCTTTGGCGCAGACGTAAGGCCGCTGCGACTGCCGCGGTCGGGCAGGAAAACCCCACGACGGCGACGGTCGGGTAGCTGTGGCCGACGCAACCGCCATGGATAGAACCGGCGAGTCAGCTGTAGCGCTTGCCAAGCGGCGGTACGTCTCTTGAGAAACTGATAGCGGGTCATGATGGAAAAAGGGAACTGAACCCGTAGAATGGCCAGTTCCCTTGTGAACGTGTCGGCCCGTAAGTAAAACCAGTAGCACGCCGCGACGCTGGGCTTACGGTCCGACTGACCACGCGCTCGCCGTTCTGCAAGCATGATCGGAGTCCCAGCACGCAAGCGAATCGAAAACTCTATTTTCCGCCTTTCGATACTGGCGAAAGGTTCACCGGATGCAACTGCGCTGCAGTGCGTGGCAGGTTCAGAGTTGCGCCAATCGTGGCCGGCGAATCGTCGCCGTCTGCATCTTCGGTTGCCAGCGGGTACAAAAGCATGTCGCCGGGATACGTGCTGTTGCTTTTTTGCATTCCTGATTGCTTGTAAGAGCGTGTTGCTTTGTAGTTTGGCATTGCGTTCCCTTTCTTAAAAGGGGCCGGGCCGGTTAGCACGACGGCCCCTTATTGTTTCCGACTAGGGGAAAACTTAAAGCGCAGTGCGCTTAAGCACCGCGGCCAGCATCTGCAAGAACGAAGTCATGTTCAGCGATGCAACCGCACCGCGGAACAGATCACACTCGGACTTGGAAAGCTGATCGCTGAACAAATCCATAGCCTGTTGCATGGCTTGGGCCGTACTACCGCAATTGCGATACTCAACATTCACGACCTTGTAGGCCCGACCGATCCACAAATCATCGAAATATTCACCGGCTTGGCTGGTTTTCGTAAGGGTCGCTGGTTTCGGTAACTGGCGCGGCGGTGTCGGCACGGTCGCAAACGTTTTCTCGACCAGCTGGCCGGTAGTTTCGTCGATCTGCTCGACCGTTCCAAGCAGTGCATCGCGGAATTCGTTTTCCATGGCTGCGACCGCCAGCCGGTTTCCGGTGCTGCTTTTGGTGGACTCGTACTTATAAAGTTCGCGGTCGATAGGCAATGGCGGCAGTTCGAGGTTCAGAGTGTCGTCATCAAGGTTAAAACTGGCACGGAGTTCAGCCGCAAGCGAGTGGTCGATCATGGTTATCCTTTCAAGCCTAAATGCGCGCGTTGCTGCGCGATCCGCATCATGGCCGTCGTAAACTGACCGCGCAGAACGGCGATTTTATCGGGCATGGTGCGATAGATTTCAATGGCTTCCATAAGTTGTGCGCGGGAACTGTCGCGCTCGTTTTCGAGTGCAACCAATTTGGCAAGTTCAGATTCCCGTAAGGCCGCCGCGGCCCGTGCAGCGTCGGCTTGTTCGCGCTGGACCCTTTCGGTCGCAACGCGTTCAAGTTCCTGCTGGTGGGCCTGTGCCGCATGAGCACGCTGATTTAAAATGTTGGTCACGGCAGTTTCGATCTCAGTTTGCAAGGGCATCTTGGGTCGTTTTCTCCTGTTCCTTTTTCGGCCAAGGTTGGCCGCAGTAGTAGCAATGACTTTCGTCATGCTTGAGCCTGAACTCTTTTAGCAGCCGGTCGCACTCGGCGGCGGTCATTAGGCCGGGACCGTCGGAAGCCTTTTCCGCGGCTAAGGCTGCGGCTGCTTTTCGTTTGTCCAGTTGCGTCAAGGCGCGCGTGGCGGCGCTGATCGCGGAAACCATGCGTGCTGGATCTCCGTTCACACTGGCCATTTGATAAGTTGCATCTGCGCGTGCCAACCATCGCTCAGCCAGTACCGTTGTACTCTCGGGTTCAGTAGTTTCAGTCACGGGTTGCGGTTGCAAGCACCGGTGTTTGTGCCTTGAAACCTGATCGCGCGAGTATCCGGCCACTTGTTCCACCACACTCTTGATCGAAACGCCAGCCGAAAGCAGCGAGTCGATCTGCTGTTTGATCGCAGGATCGGCAGCGCAGATCGCGCAACGTCGGGGTCTACTCATGGTGATCACCTTGGGCCAGAAATGCTTTCAGCGCGCTTTGCCGGATGCGGTGCTGGCCACGGCGTGCGCCTTTTCCAGATGGATTGGGCCGCCACGCCGGTAGCCGACCACTTAGAATCAGTTTTCGTAAAAAATGATAGCTACAGTTTCCCAATGCCGCGCGCACTGTACGCTGATCGAGTAAGGGGTCGGCAAAAAGAAATTGTTGATCTTTGCGTTGCTGTTCGATTGCCCGAGTCAATGCCGGGTTGGAAGCATAAGGCATAATGATCGACCATAGCATGGGTTATCATAACTGTGTCAAGCCTATTAGTGTCACCTATCGGTCAGGGACGCGGCCCGTACTAAGTGGGGTCACGGTCGTCGGGACCGTACACCGGAGAAGTACCGCGGCGAGTTACATGATGGATATGACGGATGTGATGGATTAGTTGCAGTATGTAAATTGTACTTAGTGGCTTGTGACGGATATGACGGATGTGACGGATTGTTTGAATATGAAAGTCAGAAAATAGAAGTCAGTTTCGACGCCGAATGATGGATGTGACGGATATGACCCGTCATTTCCCTTATGAATTAGTATGCGCGCGCGCGTCACGCGTATAAAGGAGATAATCCGTCACATCCGTCATTTCCGTCCTAGTGTAGATGATTTAAAAGACTTACTGATTTTTGAATCCGTCACTAGGTTTTACTTGTACTTTTTCGGTAAGCACTTATAATTTTATGGTCCGGCGACGGTCGGGCACATTCCGCGGCGGGTGGGGTCGGGGAGCCTACGCTCGACCCCATGCCGCTGCTGCCGTAGGCAATCAATGAGCAAACCTACCGACATTCTGTACCTGAGCTTGGACGAAATCCGCCGCCGCTACTTTCCCGAGAATTACCGGAAAAAGCAGATTGAGCACGCAGAAGCCATGGCCCGTGCGGCAGCCCGCGCGGCAGAAGAAGAAAGGCTGAAAGTTCAACGGGAACACAACGCCAGCACCATCACTGCCAAACCCACACTCGATACGGCCACAGCAGCCCGCGAAGTCTGGACCGGCAAGGATTACGAACTGGCCCGCAAGGTGCGCGACGAACTAGGTGCAAACTATACTCAGGCTCAGCTTACCGCCGCGCTGGCGGTTGCTTGTGAGCGTTACCAGAAAAAGAATGGCCAGTGTTACATCGTCAAGAATCTGCGTGATGGTCTGCGCCAGCGCGATGACTGGGAAGACAGCAAAGCCCGCCGCCAGCGATAATCGCCACTATATAGCCGCGATAGACTCCCTTTAAAACGTGTGGCATCCTGCCTCTGTAACTGGCGCAAAGCCCATTGAGCCAGCGCAGAAAGGGTACAAGGATGAGCACTACTCAGGAAACGCAACTGTTCTCCCAAGCCAGCACCGCCCGCCGCTGGTCTGTTTCCAAGGATCACATCGCTCGATTGATTGCTACTGGCGCTTTGCGCAGCGTCACGATTGGCGCGCGGCGATTGATCCCACTTAGCGAGATTGAACGCTGCGAGTTACACGGCTGCGGCATCGCCAGAAAGCGCCGCGCGGCTGTTGCTGCGCAAGGAGTTTAAGAAAGACTGGTAAGAGTTAGTAAGAAAGGCCGCGTGGCGCGCTACCTGTCCGGCTACCCGCCACGCGGTGAAAGGTTAGTATGAGACACGAGCACGATAACACCGCTTTTGCCTTTACGCAAGCATTGAATGTGGATCTCTCGGCTTGGATCGAAAAGATCATTGCCCGCGGATCAAATAACGGAGAATCTTTTTGCGTGCCGGTTTCACGTTCGCAAGTGCTGCGCTGCGGGCACTGCTTGCAATCGATTTCGCAGATGCAGTTAGCGAGCGGCGAATGGTACGACGCCACGGTCACGCTCGACCCTGCCGGCGAACCATTGGCCGATCTGCTGTGTCCGCACGATTGCGAACCGCCAGAGCCGCCGCAACCGTCGAAAGAACAAACCCAAGAGCAGCGCTGGTTGGATGAACTCCGCGCAGCGCGTGACTCGAACAGGTGGCCGGAATGACCGCCACGGTCGCAGCCGATACCGCGGAGATTCTGCGCACGCTGGATATTCTGCACCAGTCTGGGCAAGTTGTGGAGTTGCGCTGCCCGAAAACCAGCAAGGGCACGATCTCGGGTTATTACGACAATGCCGAACAGCTGGCCAGTCGGGCCGCTGCGCTGAGTGGCACCGTGCCCGGTGTATATATCACGCTGAACCCGGTGCATCCCGATCTGCTTTGCCGCCGCGTCAATCACACCGTCGATTACGCCCGTGACACAACCACGGACGCGGATATTCTGTCGCGGCGCTGGTTACCCTTGGACTTTGATCCTGTCCGAGCGGCTGGCATCAGTGCCACCGACGCAGAACACGATGCTGCGATCCAACGCGCTTCGGATGCCCGTGACTGGCTTCATGGTCAGGGCTGGTCTGATCCGATTCTTGCAGATTCGGGAAACGGTGGTCACCTGCTGTACCGCATTGAATTGCCAAATGACGCGGCCAGCCTTGCACTCGTAGAACGCACGCTGAAAGCCGTGGCGCAAAAGTTCAGCGACCAAACGGTCACCGTGGACGTTGCGGTCGGCAACGCCGCGCGGATCTGGAAAGTTTATGGCACACTGGCGGCCAAAGGCGACAGCACCGCCGCGCGGCCCCATCGCTTTGCTCGCCTGTTAGGCGGTGCGCCATGGAACTGAAAATGGTCACCAGCGAACAGCTAGAACTTGTCGCCGCGCAAGTCCGCGAGATCCTGCCAGATCGTTCCGTGGCGACGGCAAGCAACGGAAAAGGCTTTGAGATGCCCGGTTGGCTCGAAAGGCAAGGGCTCGAAGTCGCATTCTCGGAGCCTTGGAAAGATGGCGCAACAAAGTACATCCTTGCGCAGTGTCCGCTCAACCCTGAACACAAGGGCTCGGCCTTCGTGATCCAGTTCCCGAGTGGAGCCCTTTCCGCGGGTTGCCATCACGACAGCTGCGCTGAATTGGACTGGAACAAGCTGCGTGCGATGTACGACCCCAAGCCGGAATCGCCTTTCGGCAGCGATGACGCGCTGGCGCTCGAATACAGTGCGCAGCACTCTGATGATCGCAAGTATTGTGCCAGCACGGGCAATTGGCTCGGTTGGACCGGCGAGCGCTTTGCCACGGATGAATGTCTGCAGGTGCATTCCGAGATTCGCACGCTGTGCCGGACAGCGGCCAAACAAGCAAGTAAGGCCGAACAAGCGCGACGTTTGGCCAGCGCGGCAACGGTTTCCGCGGTCGAACGCTTGGCGCGCAGCGCGCCACAACATGCGGTCACCATTGAAGAAATGGACAGCAATCCGTGGTTGCTGAACACGGAAGCCGGAACGATTGAGTTGCACAGCGGCAAGCTGCGACCGCACCGCCGCGAAGATCTGATCACACAGTGCACCACGGTCAGCGCTGGCGGCGATTGTCCGCAGTGGCTTAGCTTTCTTGCGCGCGTTACGAATGGTGACGCGGAGTTGCAGCAATACTTAGCGCGCATGATTGGTTACTGTCTGACCGGATCGACCCGTGAACATGCGTTGTTTTTCTTGTATGGCACCGGAGCCAATGGGAAATCGGTTTTCCTGAACACCGTGACCGGCATCCTTGGACCGTATGCGCGCACGGCCCCAATGGAGCTATTGATCGCCAGCCGCAACGCGGCGGATCGTCATCCGACCGACATTGCCGGACTGCGCGGCGCTCGGTTGGTCACGGCTACGGAAGTTGAGAAAGGTGGCAGGTGGGACGAGCCGAAAATCAAGCAATTGACTGGCGGTGATCGGATCACGGCCCGAAAGATGCGTCAGGATTTTTTCGAGTTCACGCCGCAATTCAAACTGTTGCTTGCCGGTAATCACAAACCTGCACTGCGCGGTGTGGATCAGGCGATCCGCCGCCGCTTTAACTTGGTTCCGTTCACGGTCACGATACCAGCGGCAGAACGTGACCCGGAATTAGGCGGAAAACTTCGGGCCGAGTGGTCCGGCATCTTGGCTTGGGCTATTGATGGCTGTCTGGAATGGCAGCGCCACGGCTTGAATCCGCCAGCGTGCGTGCGCGCGGAAACCAACGATTACTTCTCGGACGAAGACTCGATTGGTCTCTGGATCGCGGAACGCTGCATTCTGAGCGCGCAAGCCACAGCCACGGCGAGCGCGCTTTACCTAAGCTGGAAATTATGGGCCGATAGGGCCGGTGAATTCATTGGCAGCCAAAAAGCGTTCGGGCAAAGTCTGAGCGCGCGGAACGGGATCAGCCGCATACGCACCGCCGCGGCATGGAAATACAGCGGTATTCGGTTGCGCGAAGTTGACGATCCCGTCGATCCTGACGATCCTGCGGCGGCAACGGTTACGAACGTGGAGACAGTCCAATGACCTACATCTATCGCGAACGGCCAGAGTGGCGCTGGAGAAGCGGCTATCGGTCAACGGGCAAGGCCAAAGTAAGGAAACCCGCGAATCCGAACAATAAGTGCCAGATCTGCAAGCACACACGCGAACAGCACATTTGGGACACTGATGCTACTCCGCACTGTGGTGTGGATGGTTGCAGTTGCTCGTTCTTTCACGGGCCGCATAGCTGCAACAAGCGGACGCATCCGTCGTTGCTCTGTCCGCAATATAAGCAAACTCAGCCCGAACCGGCCACGCCAACGGTTGACGATTACGACCGTTGCGCCAATCCGGCTTGTCAGCACTGGAAAAGGGATCACTGCACTAAGCACAAGCCCGGCATGGTGAACCGGCTGAAACGTGGCGAACTGGCCTACAAGATTTTGATCAAGCCTGATGGCGTGGCGTATGGTTGCAAGCACTTTTCGCTGGACGATCCCGCGTGCCAGTGCACGAGCACCAGTTGCTCAGCGACTGAAAACGGACAAGATTTTTGCGGCTGCGAAAAGTTTCTGAATCCGCTGCTCAAGCCGAAACCCGAGAAACCAGCGAAACCGCGCAAGAAAAAGGCCCTTGCCGAGCCTGTGGCTGTACCGCCAGCGGTCGTTGCGACCGATAGCGCGTCGGAAACGGCTGTGAGCAATGAACCGGCCAAAGTGCGCAAGCCACGCGTTGCGCGGAAAAAGAAACCAGCAGCCGTGACCGGTGAATTGTTTCCACCGCCACCGCCTAGTAACGGTCAGATTCTAGATCTTTTATCGGAGAACGCAGAATGACAGCCCTTGCGACGGTCAGCATTCGGGTTGCGTGCAAGCTGCTCAACTTGAGCAGCCACGCGGTGCTCAGTTTGGCCGAACAGGGTTACTTGGAACTTATTATCGAAAACAATCGGCGCATGGTCACGAAAAGTTCAATTCGAGAGTACTTGCGGCTGACTCGCAAAGGCGGAAAGCCATGATCACGTTTTGCATTCTTTGCAAATCGGAGATTCCGGCAGTCAGGCAACGCCGTGGGGCTGCGACCTGTTCGGTCGAGTGCCAGCGCGAACTTCGCCGCCAGCGCCGTTCTGAGCGCACCTTGATGTTTTGTAGGCTCTGTGGCCGCCGTGGCCGTCAGCCAAAGATTGTAGGCCCTGTGCTCCATGAGCACAGCGCAGTTTTAGAACCAATAGCACCGGAAAACCAGACTGAAAGGAAAGCAGAATGAAAAAGTACGACCTGAACCCGGAATATATCGCGGTGCGGATCGAGCCGGACGATCCCTTTTACGATCCCGTGGCTGTGGCCTATCGCGTAATTGAACGCGAAACCGGCAATTGTTGCGGTGAACCGTTCGATTCTCTCAGCGCGGCGCTGAAATTTGTGGAGCAGCTGCGAGACGACGCAGAACAGGATGCGGAGAACGCCGCATGGGTTGCGCGGGTTGTTGAGTTTCCCGATGTACGGTACTGGGTAGATCATCAGGCCGATCAGGGCCGCGAGATCACGTGGGGCCAGCACATCTACTTTAAGATTTTCTGAACGCAGTGAGTAGAAAAAGCATAGCAGCGAACCCGAAATGGCAACCGTTATCAACAATTCGATGCCAGCCGCTCATGCTACACTGCCGTCGGCAATCGCGGACGGGCTTTCCGTGGAGATTCAACGGATGGCACGTCGCAGATTTCAAAGAGGCACAGTGTTGCTGAGCGGATCACGCAATCCGGCATGGATTGGCCGATACCGTGAGGATGTGATCGAACCCGATGGACGGGTCCGGCGCATCTGTCGCAAGGTTGTTCTGGGATACAAAACCGAGATTCCTACCAAACGGCTCGCGCTGCGCGAACTGGAAACTAAACTTGGTGACATCAACAGCTACAATTACCAGCCTACTCGGGCCGCCACATTCAAACAATTCGCCGCACTTTGGCGAAAGGATGTCCTGCCCGAGCACCGCCCGTCAACGCAATCCAGTGTGGACAGCGTACTGCGCAACTGGCTCGAACCCTTTTTCGGTTCGTACCCATTGCGCGAGATCCACACGCAACTGGTGCAATCGTTCATCCGTCAGTGCAACCGCAACGCTCGCACCGTAAAGAATCAAATCCTGATTCTGAAAATGGTTTGGAAAAGTGCAAAGGCATGGGGCTACGTCACGCACAACCCGTTCGATTGTTTGATCCTGCCTAGGCGAATGCCGCCAGCAACCGGCACATTCACCTTGGACGAGATGAAACAGATCATTGCCGCCGCACCGGAACCTTTCAAAACGATGTTCTGGCTGGCGGCTGAAACCGGAATGCGCACCGGAGAAATCCGCGCCTTGGAGAAAAGCGATCTCGTACCCGGTTCGCTGCGGGTACGGAAAAGCGTCTGGCATGGACACGTGACGGGAACGAAAAACGGCAAAGAGCGAGTCTTTCCGATTTCACCGGCACTCGAAGCTAGGCTCAGAATAGCAAGGGGGCCAGCCGGTTCCCTGCTGCTCTTTCCCAATCATCAGGGCAACACGTGGAACGCCGCCACGCTGACCCGCATTCTGCACCGCATCCAAGACACGCTCAAAATTAAGCGCGCTGGGATGCACGCTTTCCGGCACGGTAACCTTTCGCTCATGGACGGGTTGTCCGTTCCCATGAAAGTTCGTCAGGAACGAGTCGGCCACGCGGCGGGTTCGCAGTTGACGCTCAACACGTACACGCACGCAAATTCAGCCGATCACCAATTGGCGGTGCAAAAAATTGGAGAACTCTTGTGTCCGCCAACGATCCAGTAGTTGTGTCCAACTTGTGTCCAGTTGTGTCCAAAACCGTCAGTTTTCGGCCAAACTAGGGACAGTCACTGAAGTAACCTATTCAGAACGGCCAAGCCGTCGGAAGATGAAAGTGTCTAATTAGCAGTCCGTCATCATGCCGCAAAAACTCATGGATGTTCTCATGCTGGGACACTGTTCGCACGAGTTTTCCTGGCCGCGCCGGGCGGCGAGTGGAGAGTACTACCAAGTCTGCCTGCTGTGCGCGACCGCTTACGAGTATGACTGGAAGACCATGCGTCGCGGAGGCCGGGTGGAGCAAGGGACGGCGGAGACCACCGCCGTGCGACGCCGCTCCGGTCAAAGGCACCCGACCTGGATGCCCCGGGCACGCCGCCTGCGAACGAAGATTCCGCTTCGATACCGCGGAAAAAATCTCAGTACCTGGTACGAGGGAATGATCCAGAACATCAGCCAGTCGGGGGTGCTGTTTAACGGCCCGCAGCAACTTCCGGCGAATGCGCTTATAGAACTGATCTTCGAGATGCCCGAAGAAATCTCCGGCCAAAAGAACAGCAATGTACTTTGCCAGGGGAGGCTGATTCGGGTGAAGGACGCGGTTGACAATACCGAGGACGCTTTTGGACTGGCGGCCTCCATCCTCGATTACAAGTTTCTCCACAAACACTGACCGGCGACACTGACCTGCGAACGGGGCCCGAACGCGAGCGGCTTGCCGGGTCGGCATTTTCCTTCCTAGTCTCCTTCCAACCGTCGCGCGTGCGGCGGTTGCCGCGCACCCTGGGGGCTGCTAGAGTTCTCTCAGGACATCGAAAGCCTCTTGCCCACTTGGTCTAACAGCGCTACGCCCGCTATTTGGCAGCGCTCTTAAAAAATGTCTGAAATTGGAGCTAATCTGAAGAATTGGATCGCGCGGAATCGCTATTCGGCGCTGGTGCAATACCTGGGAGCCGCGCTTGCGATATGGGTGGCGCTCAGCTGCTGGACGCTTTCCGTCGCGCTGCAACGCCATCTCTTTATACTTTTGCTGGCGGCGGTGATTTTTGCGGCTCGCTTCCTGGGCTTTGGCCCCGCGGTATTCTGCTCGCTGGTGTCCACCGCTTGCCTTGATTTTTTCGTTGTACCGCACTTCGGTTTCCGCATCGGCACGAGCGCGGATCTGGAGCGGCTGACGGCTTTCCTGGCCATTTCCATGTTCGCCGCGAGCATGGCTCGGCAGAAAACCTTGGCGGAATTGCGCGCCGATCGCACGACCCGCGAAATGGCTGCGATCGTGGAATACTCCAGCGACGCAATTTACAGCTCCCGTCCCGATGGCACGATCACCAGTTGGAATCGCGCCGCCGAACAACTCTATGGCTACACTGCCGAGGAGGCAGTGGGGTTGCCGGTGGCACGATTAGCGCCGCCCGAACGCCTCGACGAAGTGGAACGCAACCACGCGCTCCTCAATAGCGGCGGGCACGTGGCTCCCTATCAGACCGAGCGCATGCGGAAGGACGGCACCCGGTGTCCCATACAGCTGTCGGTGTCGTCACTGCGAAACGCGCGCGGCAAAATCGTGGGAACGTCGGCCATCGCCCGCGATCTTTCGGCCGAGAAGCAATCCGAAGAAGCCATGCGCCGCAGCGAAAAGCTGGCTACCGCAGGCCGGCTCGCCGCTTCGATTGCGCACGAGATCAACAATCCGCTGGAGGCCGTCGTCAACCTGCTTTACCTGGCGCGCCATGACTCCAATCACGCCGCGGAATATCTGGCCCAGGCCGAACAAGAGGTGGGACGGGTAGCGCGATTGGCACAACAAACTTTGGGGTTCGTACGCGATGCCAGTTCTCCGAGTTCGATGGATCCTGCCGCTATCATGGACGAAGTTCTGCAGTTGTATTCCGGCAAACTGGTGGGCCGGCATATCCGCGTGACGCGACGCTACCGCAGCCGTTGCGAGATCGCGGGCTACGCTAGTGAGTTGCGGCAGCTACTGGCCAATCTTCTGGTGAATGCGGTGGATGCGATGGCGGATGGAGGTTCTCTGCAAGTCCGGGTGGCGATGGGCCGCGACTGGTGCAACGGCAGGGAGGGAGTCCGCATAACGGTCGCCGACAACGGCAGCGGGATTCCGCGCGACAAACTGCGCCAGATCTTCGAACCTTTCTACACCACGAAGAAGGACAGCGGAACCGGGCTCGGGTTGTGGGTCTCGCGCGGCATTGTGCAGAAACACGGGGGATCGATTCGGGTGCGGAGCCGGGCAGAGGGGCGCGCGACCGGAACCGTGTTCTTGATCTTCTTGCCCCAACAGCAGGAAATCAGCCGTGCGGCATGAGCAGCGCTTCCTCTTTGCTCACAATGACTTGGAGGCAGCAAAAGTACAGTGACCTTCGTGCTTAGAAGGCTCTGCCCGAGCGGCTTATAATCATTTAAATCCAAGCAGACTGGGCACTTAGCCCATGTGGAACCTTGTCACGTGGAACCTTTTCTTGCACCTGCGATCTTCGCTCTTGGGCTGTGCTTCGGCAGCTTCCTGAACGTGTGTATCTACAGGCTGCCGCGCGGCAAGTCGGTGGTAACGCCGCGGTCTGCGTGTCCTCATTGCGGAGACCTGATCCCGCTCTACCACAACGTGCCCGTACTAAGCTGGCTGATTCTTCGCGGAAAGTGCCGCTCGTGCAAGGCGCCCATTTCGCCACGCTACCTGCTGATCGAACTGCTCACGGGATTGCTGTTTCTTGGCTGTTACACGCATTTTGGCCTGACGCTCGAGATGCTGAAATGCATCGCGCTCGGCTACCTGCTGCTGGGCCTGATCTTCACCGATGCGGAAACCAAGCTTCTTCCCGACGCGATGACTCTGCCGGGGCTGGTTCTGGGAATCTTGTTCAGCCTGGTGGTTCCGGTGAATGACCTGGCTTCGCGGATCATGCCTGGCCTGGTATCGCCCGCGCTGAGAAGCGAGATTTCGTGGCGTATGTGGTCGCTGTCAGACTCGTTGCTGGGAGCGGCGGTCGGCGCCTCGTTTCTCTACGGCGCGGCAGCTATCTACCTGCGCGCCCGTGGGGTCGAAGGGATGGGATTCGGCGACGTCAAGCTGATGGCGTTGATCGGCGCGTTCCTCGGAACCAAGCTCACGGTATTAACGATTTTTGCGGCATCGCTGGCGGGTTCGATATTTGGACTGAGCATGGTGCTCGCAGTCTGGATCAAACGGACTCGCCGCTTTGAGGCGCGCGGCATTGCTTCGGGCATTTCTTCGCGCTCCTCGAAAGAGGCTCGACGGCGCGCGTGGCAATCGGCGCGGCTGGCACTCCGCTTTTACGAGATGCCGTTTGGCGTGTTTCTCGGCAGCATGGCGATCTTGTCGTTCCTGTTTGGAAACCGGCTCCTGCAATGGTATTGGAGGACGCTGTGAGGCTGCTGGCGAATCCGCTGGTCAATCCGATGTTACTGCGCATGGGCCTGCTTCTCTTCGCAGCCGTGGCGGCTTTCGGGTTGGGCTTATTCCTGATCCGGCGCCTGCGGAAGAATCTCGCTGATGAATCCGAATCGCGGAATCACGCGCCGTTGGCGGCAGAGGGCTTGCCCGTGCACGCCTATCACGCCGTCATTCAGCAACTGAAGCAGCAGAAACATGAACTCACCACCCGGCAACTGTCGGAGCGCAGAAAAGCCAAGGCCTCCGACACGCTAAGCTCGACCATACTCTCGAACCTTTCCTGCGGCGTTCTGTTTTTGAATACCAGCGGTCTGGTGCGGCAAGCGAACGCGGCGGCGCGCACCCTGTTGGGATTCGCCTCGCCGGTGGGACTACATGCCGACGATCTTTTCCGCACGGCGACGTTGCGCCCGGAAGACATGCATCTGCAAAACAATGGGTCATCTTCAGAAGCGAGCGTCGAGCAAGCGCTTGCCCCCGCTCTGGCGGGGAAGTCGGCAATTCGAGGTTTGGTGCTGAATTATTTCACCCGGGATGGAGAGAGCCGCGTACTCGAAGTGGCTGCTTCTCCCGTTCTGGCCGAAGACGCCAGTCTCATGGGCACGACTCTTGTGCTGACGGACAAGACCGACATTGAGCGCATCCGGCACGATCAAAAGGTACATCAGGAAATTTCTTCGGAACTAGCACTGGGACTGCGCCATTCGCTGACTACGATTGCGGGATACGCGCAGCAACTGGCGTGCAGCCGGGATGCGGAACTGGCGCGCCAGTTGGCGGATGGCATCGCCCACGAAGCGGCGCAATTGGATCGGACAATTGGCAGCTTCCTGGGAGGCGCCCGGGTTGCATCCACGAGTTGTTGATATTAGCGAGGGCAAGCCGCGATCAAAATCGCGGCCTTGCGAAAGGATGATGACATGAAGCACACGAAACTTATGGCAATCGTTACTCTGCTCCTGCTCGGGATGAGCGGGGCAGCCGCTCAGTCGCTCGGGGATTACGCGCGGGCGGTTCGCAAGGACAAAGCCGAGACGAGTTCGACCACACGCCACTACGATAACGACAACCTGCCTACCACCGAATCTCTGAGCGTGGTCGGGCCGGCGCCGGAGGCCGATGCCAACGCCGGGCAGAAAGCGGCTACTGTCGATTCCTCTGCGGCGGCTGCCGACCGTCAGAAGATGGCGAAGGAGTGGAACGAGAAAATCGCCCAGCAGAAAGAAAAGATCGTTTCCCTGAACCACGACCTCGACCTCTACCAGCGCGAACTTCGTCTGCGCGAGGCCGCAGTGTATAGCGATTCGAGCACCGGCGCCCTCGCCATCCGCGAAGCGCAGTACAGGACCGACATCGACGCCAAGCAGAAAGCGATTGATGACGCCCGGCAGCAACTCGACGAGATGCGGGAGCAGGCGCGCAAGGCCGGGGTTGCGGCGAACGAATTGGACAAAACCAGCAACAAGGACGACAACAAAGACTAAAGAGTAAAGATCGCCGATTAGATAAGTCTTCTTAGACTGTCTTCCTGCCCTGGGGATCAGGCCTGCCCCAGGCGCTCCCGAATCTGGCGGGCATGATGCCGCCCGTGGACCCAGTGGAACTTGCGCCACTCGTTGGCCGTCAAAGGTCCGAGGAACAGGTGGTCCATGATTTTCGTCTGGGCGCCGAACCGGCGTTCGCAATCGTCCAGGCCCGAATCCATCTTCTGCAGCTCAGGCGCGATGGCTTGCATCACCTCTTCCCGCGGCATTCCTCGCGGGGTCACACGTTCCGGGGCCGGGCGGCCTCCGGGTAGGTAACCGAGATTTACGACCAGCAGCGCAGCCACGCGATGCTTCAGCGTGGCGCGCGTAGCCAACGGAGCACCCTGTGCCAGGCACTTTGCCAATCCGCGGTTGGTGTTCTGGTAGGTAAGGAAAAGGTGCTCCAGTATTTGGGCAGCACTCCACTTTCCGGCAGGAGCTTGCGCCAAGCCGCCGGCGGTGGCACCGTCCGTTGCATCTTCGAGTTCCCGCCGCAAACGTTCGAGATAGGAATCCATGGCACCGATTCAGTACAATGAGTCGCGAAACGACGAGTCGCCAAACCGAGGCCACTCTACTATGGAATGCCCGAGCAGGAAATCGTCGATGAAAAAACCAGTCGTTGTCTTTGGAGTTGCGGTTGCCATTCTAGCAGGGGGATTGATGGCTGGGTGCTCTTCGGAGCCGAGCAAACCGGCACCGGCGGAGAAGCCTCAACCGAAAGCCCCAGAGGCAATCACCGGAAGCAGCGCGTTCTACAAGTGCTACATCTCCGCACGCCTCTGGGCGCAGGATGCTCAACCGTATCGGGTGGAATCACAACCTACCACGGACTCCAAGGGCCGCGACGGCAAGGCAGGGGAGTGGCGCGCCGGATTCGCCTCGCCGTCGCAGCACACGACCAGGCCCTATACCTGGGCAATGGGCGATGTTTCTCACAGCGTCGAGGACAGCTACAGCCCGACGAATTCCAGCACTCAGGTCTTCAATGTCCAATTTCTCAAAGTGGATACGGATAAGGCCTTTGCCGTCGCCCAGCAGCACGGCGGAGACAAGTTGCTGGAGAAAGAACCCGACACGCCTGTTCTTTATGTGCTGGACTGGAACCGGCAGACGAACGAACTACTGTGGCACGTAATCTACGGGACGGACCGCGACACCGCCAAGCTGCGGGTGGCGGTGAACGCCTCGACCGGGGAGTTTTCGCGGGTGGAGAAGTAACTCGCGGCGACTGTCAGGCGGCAACCCGGTACTCGCTCTGAACCAAGCCGCTCGGGTAGTGCTTCGTCGCGACGTGATGCAGCCGCACATCGCGCGGCAGGGCGCCAAAGAGAGGAATTCCATCTCCAATGAGCACGGGCACACGCGTGATGATGAGGCGTTGAACGAGGCCTGCGCGCAAGAATCCTTGAATCGTGATCCCTCCGTCGACGTAGAGGTGGTGGGCGCCGCTGGCAGCGAGTTTGGAAACGATCTCAGACGGGGGCCCAGCCATCTGTTCCACAACCCCTCCGCGCACTGCGGACAAGTCGAGAGGACGGCTGCTCAGGACTACTACGCGCTTGTCACCGTATGGCCATTTCGCAAAGGTCAGAACCGTCTCGAAGGTCTTGCGACCTATCACCAGCGCATCGACGCTAGCCATGAACTCGTCGTAACCGTGGGGTTCGCCGCCTCCCTCCGGCAGAAAGTCGAGATCGCCGTTCGGCCGCGCCATGAAGCCGTCGACGCTGATCCCGATAAAGACAGATGCCGTCATTCGGAGTCTCCTCACCGATGGGGGCCAAACTATCCGGCTCCCTTTTCCTAATTTCCCTTCAGCTCACTGCGTTTTCGCGAACCGGTCGAGCGCAGCGCGCGCATCCTTGGCAAACGGGCCTTCCGGCAGAATCTTCAGGTACTGCTCGTAGTATTTCCTGGCTTCGGCTTTATCTCCGAGTTTTTCCTGGCACACGGCGAGACGGAAGCTGGCAACGGCGTCGTTGTCTTTGTAGTAGAGAGCATCCTTGTAGCGCTCGAGCGCGCCGCGATAGTTCTTGCGCCGGAAGTAATAATCGCCGACCTCAATGTCTTTCAGCGCCTTCATCGGGTTCCAGGGATGGAACTCCTGGACGCCGGAGGTGTCGGGCTTGTCGGCGACGTCCAGATCCGCGACGGCAGACTTGCTGGCAGGATGGTTCTTGGCGTCGTCCTTGGGTGCGCTGATATCGATTCTTGTATCGAGGCTGGAGCTTACCTCGGCCTCACGATTGCGGGCGGCAGCCTTTTCCGCAGCGGCTTTGTCGGATGCCGTCTTGTCTGACGCATCCTGGGCCACCGAAACCGCCGTCAGCAGCGCCAACGAAACAATCAGGAATCGAGTACGCACACCTTAATTGTATCGCCTTGATCCGTCGTGGGCGAAAGGCCGACGGGCGGGGACGGCCGTCTCTCCAATGGCGGGACGCAAAAAAAATCAGGCCGCCCACAAATGGGACGGCCTGGTTTGGCAAAGTCCTCCGGGGAGGAGGGGAAACTTAAGCTTATAACGACGGCGGATTCGCGCTGGCCGTCGGAGTCTGGTCGCTGGGAGCCTGCGCCGGTGTCGTGGTGGCCCCGGTGTTGGTCATCAGGCGGATATTGACGCGGCGGTTCTCGGCGCGGCCGCTGGCCGTCTTGTTGGTTTCGACCGGCTTATCCTTACCCATCCCGATCATATAAATCTTGTAGGCCGGAACGCTTTTCTCCGCCGCCAGGTACTGAATTACGGCATCGGCGCGGCGCTGGCTGAGATCGTAGTTGTACTCAGCGCTGCCCACCGAGTCGGTCGCACCCTCTACCGTGATGATGTATCCCTTGGTCGTGGCCACGCTGGCAGCAAGCTGGTCAATGGCTTCTTTGGCATCCTTTGTCAGAGTGTCCTTGTTGAATCCGAAGTGCACCGCCGTCTCCACCACCGGGCGATAGTTATCAAGGTTGATAACAACGTTGGTCAGAGTGTCCACGCGCTGGGTTGCGCCGTTCGCCGACAATTGCGCCTTATCGGCTTCACTGCGCGCGGCCAGAGCCTTCTGGTCTGCCGCGGCGGCACGGGTCTGCACGTCCTGGATTCCGGCTTGGGCGCGCTGATCGACGTCCTTGATGTCTTTCGAATTCTTCGCGGTCAGGTCGTCGAGTTCATTGGTCTTGTTGATCAGCGGCGTGGTCTGTTGACGGACGTAAGTCTTGGTTGAACATCCGATAGTTGCGACCAGTGTCGCCGCCAGCATTAGGGTCAATCTCAATGAGGTGCGGTTCATAAGGTTGGGGGGCTCCTTGCCCAAATATTGCTCTGTACTGAAGTCTGGTTTTAGATCCCGATAAACGTCTGTGCACTGGACCCGTCCTACCTAAAGCACGGGGAATGCCATTTCGCATTCTCAAAATAAACAGCTAAATCGCTTCATATCAATATCTTGGAGACTGACTGTGGGAAATGCACGAACCCCGCCCCAAGCAATCGCGATATGAACCGTAAAAATTTTATACTGTTTGTTTTCTATTGCAAATTATAGACGCTGCCGACTGATTGCACTAGCCGCCAGACTGTTGCCTGACGAGATTCCAGCACTGCCGAGCGATCATCCAGTCTTCCTCTGCGTGAATAACTAAAACGCGGATACCTGCATCCGAAGCGGAGATGTCCTTATCATTTTTCAAAGGCGGTTCCAAAGGCGTTGCTGCGTTCTTGTCCTGGTCGAGCTTCAGGCCCAGGAAGGCAAAATTGTCACACACCGCAGCCCGAACTTCGGGTGAGTTCTCTCCGACTCCCGCGGTGAATACGAGGGCATCAACTCCGCCCAGCACGGCGATCATGGCGCCAATTCCCGATCGCAGGCGATGGACATACATATCGAACGCCAGTCCTGCGCGCTCATGGCCGTTCCCGCGGGCGTCAAGGACCTCCCGCATATCGCTGGAGATCCCTGAGATCCCGAGGAGTCCCGACTTTTTATTGAGCACGTCGTCAAGTTGCTCATCCAAGAAATGTCTCCGCCGCATCAAGTAAGTGAGCACCCCCGGATCCACGGAGCCGGAGCGCGTGCCCATCATAAGACCTTCGAGCGGCGTGAACCCCATGGTCGTATCCACGCTTCGACCTTCGCGAATCGCCGCCAAAGAGCAACCATTTCCCAGGTGGCAAGTCACGAGCTCCAGCAAATTCAGGTTCTTGCCCAGTAACTGCGCCGCTCGCTGTGCGCAATATTGATGATTGATCCCATGGAATCCATAGCGTCGAATTCCCTGCTCGAACCACTCGTAGGGACCTGGGTAGGTGGCCGCCGACAGGGGCATGGTGCGATGAAAGCCGGTGTCGAAGACCGCGATCTGGGGCACGGAACCCAGTAATTTCGCGACCATCTCCATGCCTTCGAGTTCGGCGCGATTGTGGAGCGGCGCAAAAACGGAAACGCCTTCGATCGCCGACTTGACCTTCGCGGTAACGAACGAGGGCTCGAAATATTGCGGACCGCCGTGGACCACCCGGTGTCCCACAACATCAATGTCGGAAGGGCCAGAAATCCCTTGCGCCTCACCGCTCCACAAACTGCGGAGCAGCCGCTCAACCGCTTCCCCTCGAGAGCCCACTGATGTCTGGTCTTTTCGGGAAACGCCATGGGAGTTCCTGATCGAGAATTGGGCCTGGTGATCGGCCCACTCGATCTTGCCCTCCCAAATCGAAGCCGGTGGATCGTCGGGGAGGGCATCCCCAATTTCGTAGAGACAGCTCTTCTGGCTGCTGGAACCGGAGTTGAGAACAAGCACCTTCATGGTCATCAGTAAGGCCAAGTCCAGTCGCGGATTTCCGGCAAGTCGTCTCCACGTTCGTAAATATATTGTTTATGCTCGACCAGCTTGTTGCGCAGCAACTGCTTGAAGTGACCCCCGACTTTCTGCAGTCTGGGAACCCGGTCCACCACATCCCCCGCTAGGTGGTAGCGATCCAGATCGTTGAGAACCGCCATATCGAACGGGGTGGTGGTCGTGCCCTCCTCTTTATAGCCGCGCACGTGGAGGTTGTCATGATTGTGCCGGCGATAGGTGAGGCGGTGAATCAACCAGGGATAGCCGTGGTAAGCAAAGATGATCGGCTTATCCACCGTGAACATGGAATCGAAATCAACATCCGGGAGACCGTGAGGATGTTCGCTCGAAGGCTGAATGGTCATGAGGTCGACAACATTGACCACGCGAATCCTGATGTCGGCGAAATGCTGCCGCAAAAGATCGACCGCCGCCAAGGTTTCGAGCGTGGGCACATCACCCGCGCACGCCATCACGACATCGGGTTCGGTCCCCTTGTCTGTACTTGCCCACTCCCAGATGCCAATGCCGGTGGAGCAGTGTTCGATGGCCGACTCCATGTTGAGAAACTGCAATGAGGGCTGCTTGCCGGCGACGATGACGTTGACATAATGCCGGCTCCGCAGACAATGGTCGGCGACCGAAAGCAGACAATTGGCGTCGGGCGGAAGGTAGACGCGGACGATGTCGGCTTTCTTATTGATCACATGATCGATGAAGCCGGGATCCTGATGGGTGAATCCATTGTGATCCTGCCGCCACACATGAGAAGTCAACAAGTAGTTGAGGGATGCGATCGGACGCCGCCACTCGATCTCGCGCGTAACCTTCAGCCATTTGGCGTGCTGGTTGAACATCGAATCAATGATGTGGATAAACGCTTCGTAGCAGGAGAAGAAGCCATGGCGCCCGGTGAGCAAGTAGCCTTCGAGCCAGCCCTGGCACATGTGCTCGCTGAGCATCTCCAGCACACGACCGTTTTGCGAGAGATGTTCGTCCACCGGCAAGATCGGCTCCATCCATAGCTTGTCGGTAACCTCAAAGAGAGCATCCAGCCGGTTCGAAGCCGTCTCATCCGGGCCGAAGACGCGGAAGTTCTTGGAGTCCGTGTTCAGCTTCATTACGTCGCGTAACAATACACCGAGCACTCGCGTGGCTTCGGCATTCTCAGTGCCGGGCTTCGGAACTTTGACGGCATATTCGCGAAAGTCGGGCATGACCAAATCGCGCAGCAACAAGCCGCCGTTGGCATGCGGATTCGCCCCCATCCTGCGCTCGCCCTTGGGAGCCAGTTCCGCGAGTTCGGAAATAAATTTGCCGTTCTTGTCAAACAATTCCTCCGGCCGATAACTTCTCATCCAGTCTTCCAGGATCTTCAGGTGTTCCGGCTTCGACTGCAGGTCGGCCACCGGCACTTGATGCGCGCGCCATGTACCCTCGATGGGCTTTCCATCAACCACTTTCGGCCCCGTCCAACCCTTCGGGCTGCGCAGAACGATCATCGGCCAGGCGGGCAGGCTGGCATCCCCACCCTTACGAACGTTATTTTGACCAGCGGTATCTTGAATCGAGCGAATTTCCTTCACAATCGTGTCCAAAGTTCCGGCCATCAGTTGATGCATTTCTTCCGGCACGTGTCCCTCGACGAAATAGGGTTTCCATCCGTAGCCGGTGAAGAGATTGGTAAGCTCCTGGTCATCCATCCGGGCAAGCACGGTTGGATTCGCGATCTTCCAGCCGTTGAGGTGGAGAATCGGCAACACGGCACCGTCACGCGCCGGATTCAGAAATTTATTGCCGTGCCAGCTGGTGGCTAGCGGGCCGGTTTCCGCCTCGCCGTCTCCCACCACGCAACACGCGAGCAAGTCGGGGTTGTCAAACACCGCGCCACAAGCGTGCATGATCGAATAACCCAGTTCCCCGCCTTCGTGGATGGAGCCCGGAGTTTCGGGCGCCACGTGGCTGGGAATTCCTCCGGGAAATGAAAACTGTTTGAACAGCCTCTGCAAGCCCTCTTCGTTTTGCGTGATGTTCGGATAAAACTCGCTGTAGGTGCCCTCCAGGTAGGTATTGGCGACCATTCCGGGGCCGCCGTGGCCGGGGCCAGCCAGGTAGATGACATTCAGATCGTAGTTTTTGATCAGGCGATTGAAATGGGCGTAGATGAAGTTCAGGCCGGGCGTGGTCCCAAAGTGTCCCAGCAGTCGCGGCTTGACGTGCTCGATCTTCAGCGGTTCGCGGAGAAGTGGATTCGCGTACAGATAAATCTGACCAACGGAAAGATAATTGGCCGCACGCCAATAGGCGTCAATTTTGCGCAGTTCTTCGGGCGTCAGGGGTTGCATGGAAGTATGATGCTGCGGGGAATGTACCGAGGCTACGGGAGTCATCGAATCTCGCCTTTCTATTTCGTGCTCTTTCGTATCTTAGTTTCTTGGAGTCAACTCCGCCAACACCCGTCAGGACGTACCTCGGCTCTTTGACCACGCCGGCCACGTCCAGCACCGCCACCTGATTTCTATTTCCCACAAAGCACTCCCTCTGCGATACTCAACACAGAATGTACCGCCCGTCATGGTTACAGACATCGCGGGCGCTGAGACTGTAGACGAGTTGTGGAGGGTAGGACTGCCATGATGATGTTATATCGTCTCGTTCGGCTGATCGAGACGCACTCCCAAGCACTGGCTGCTGGCCTTCTCGATCAAGTCCAGAATTCCAAGTTGACCCAAAACTTTCAACGAAAGGTCCCAGCGGACGATCTGAAAGAACGGGTGGGCGATATCTACCGTCATCTGGGTGAGTGGCTCATGGGGAAGGATGAACTTCAGCTTGAGCAGCGCTATTTGCAGATTGGCGCGCGCCGGGCCGGCCAGCAGGTGCCGATGAGTGAGGTGATTTGGGTGATCGTTTTGACCAAGGACAACCTGTGGGAGTTCATCAAGAAGGAATCGGTTCTGGAACACCCGGTAGAAGTTTTCGGTGAACTGGAAATGCTGCAGTTGCTGGAGCAGTTTTTTGACCGGGCAATTTACTATGCCGCGGTCGGTTACGAACGAGCGATCGCGGACCCGGCTCTCGGGCATACTGGCGCATCATCCAAGAAAGTATAAGGAGACCGCCGCTATAGAGTCAGGATCGAACGCGCAAGAAAAGTGGACTCCAACGAGAGGTCTCCGGCTCCGCGGACGCCGGCAGGATAGACACCATGCCCCATACAAATCGCGACATTCTTGAAATCCTGCAGCTCGAGTTGAAATTCCTGGAAGAGGGTGGGTACGCTGACGCGCCCCGCGCGCCCTGGCGTGCCCCATACATTTTTGAGGATTCCCCAAGCTGCCTGAACTTTGGGGATGCCGCCCGGCCCCATCCCTGCAGGGAATGCCGGTTGACGCAGTTGGTTCCCCCGGAATTTCGAGAGAAAGATGTGCCGTGCCGATTCATTCCGCTAAACGACAAAGGTCAGACGATCGAGTCCCTCTACCGCACCGGCACACAAGCAGAAATCGAAGACGCCCTTCGCAACTGGCTCCGCCAGGAGATCAGGCGGATCGAAGCAGAACGAACACTTCCCGAACGCAAATAGGCGGCGGCTTCGGCGCACAGCCCCTAAAGGGGCATTTCAATCCAAGAAACTTGCGGCATCGCTGAAGCGATGCCCTGATACGAAACTCGAGTTTTTCCGGACAACTATGGGGCAGGAAGTTCCGGTGGTCAGGAATGAACCATTTCTTTCAGCGCGGCTTTGTTGCGGATAATCAGGGTCGCGCCTTTCAATTGCACGAGTTGTTTCTTCTTGAACTGCGAGAACAAGCGGCTGACGGTTTCACGGGTCGTGCCAATGATTTCGGCGATTTCCTCATGGGTCAGCGTCAGCTTCAACTGCAGAGGATCGCCATTGCTCACGGCATTGGACCAGCCCAGCAGTAATTGTGCGAATCTCTCCGCCGGGGAACTGGTGAGTCCCAGGGCGCGGATGCCTTCATACGCCGCGTAGTAATTGCGGCTGAGCTGCTCCGCCACGCGCACCGCCACTTCTCCATACTCACGCATGAATTGCAGCAAGGCATCCCGGGTAATGAAATTCGCCTGGCCGGGTTCGATCATCTCGGCGGTCACTTCGTAAGGCCGGTTGGAAATCGTGGCGCTGAGCCCCAGGACATCTCCCGGGTCGGAGATCTTGGTAATGACGGTCTTGCCCTCAGCCGATGAGGTGGAAAGCTTGGCTTTCCCCGTGCACAGCACAAAAACCCCACGCGGCTGCTGTCCCTCGATAAACAGCATCGCGGATCTGGGGTAGACCGCGGTGGATCGGATCTCATTCAACCGCTGCAGAGCGACTACCGGCAGATTGCAGAATAAATTTTCCTCCCGCATGGGGCAGGTGAGGCAGTTGTCGAGGATGTTGAGCCCGTACGGCGCGCGCATTCGTAATTCTCTTCCGCGCAAATTGTATCACTGACACTGTGATCAGGATCACAAAAGAAGGTGACTTCACGCATGGTCTCCAGAGTCCTTTGCGAGGCAAGATCATATGCACGGAAGTGCAAGGACGCTCGCCGTCAAAAAGTGGCGCTACCGTCCATTCCTGTTAAATGGCGAACCGGTGGAGGTGGAAACCACCAGCACCGTAAATTTCCGAATTCATTGAGGCTTGATAACCGCATAACTTTGAAATGCGGGGATGGGACGGTAACAACGCCATGGGAGACGTGCATCGGTTTCGAGTAGTTGCCTGGTGGGCTTCCGGCCGGACTGGCATTGCAAAATCCAATTCCGCGCTCAATGCCATCCACTTCACTGCCCCGCCTGCTTTCGGCGGCTTGGAGGGCAGGTGGACGCCGGAGGACTTGCTGCTGTGCGCGGTCGCCAGCTGCTATACCACGACCTTCCGCGCCCTCGCAGAATATTCGAAGTTCGAGTACACCGATCTGCAGGTGGAAGCGGAGAGTGTGATCAGCAAGGGTGCCGGGGGCTACAGCTTTGGCGAGGTGGCGATTCGCGCGAATCTGACGATTCCGCAGGAAGAGGACCGGGCACGAGCCAGCAAGCTCTTACTCAAGGCTAAGGAAGTATGCCTGGTATCGCGTGCCCTCTCGGTCGAACCGAAATTTGAACCATGCGTGCAGGTGAGTGAGCCAAGGTTGGAAGCGAGCCATCCTTTGCCAGTTTCCAGCAAAGACGCTCGCCCTTGACCTGCGCAATCGCAGATGACGGCCCAACTATCCGGTCGCTTCGCGGTGGAGCGGCATCGCGCTTCGTGAAGCTCCGCGGGACGCACAGAGAATCCTAAACATTCGCCGCTAGTCTATCCTCATGGTCTATCCTTTAAGGTGCCGGGTCTCGCCGCGGCAACTTCAAGGGACGAGGAACTATTATGGGTTCGCCCGAGGCTGGTCTCGTGGGACGACCGCCGAATCGAGAAGAGAAACAGACGCCACCAGCGGGCTACGGCATGGAGGCAATGTTCGCTCCAAGCTCGGTGGCCGTCATCGGTGCGACCAGTCGTCCCGGCACCGTAGGCCGCTCCGTTCTCGAGAACCTGCTGTCCGGTAAGTTTCAAGGGAAAGTGTATGCCGTCAACGCCAAGCATCCGGAGGTGCTGGGGCTCAAAACCTACGGCAGTATTCGCGACATCCCTGGACCGGTGGATTTGGCTATCGTGGCCACTCCGGCAGTAACGGTCCCGCAGGTCATTGGGGAGTGTGTGGATGCGGGGGTAAGAACCGCGGTTGTGCTTTCCGCTGGATTCAGGGAGCGTGGCGCGGACGGCGCCGCGCTCGAACGGCAAATTCAAGAACAGTTGCGGCGCGGTTCCATGCGCTTGATGGGCCCAAACTGCATGGGCATCATGAACCCGACCATCGGGTTGAATGCCACTTTCGTAAAAGATCCACCCAAGTCAGGCAACGTCGCGTTCCTGAGTCAGAGCGGAGCGCTTTTGGTCGCGATCCTCGACTGGAGCGGCCGCGAACAAGTGGGCTTCAGCGCAATCGTTTCCACCGGTTCGATGCTCGATGTGGGTTGGGGCGATTTGATCTACTACCTGGGCGACGACCCGAACACCAAGAGCATCCTGCTCTACATGGAGTCGGTGGGGGATGCGCGGTCGTTCCTGTCGGCAGCCCGTGAAGTCGCACTCACCAAGCCGATCATCGTGATCAAAGCCGGCCGCTCGGAAGCGGCCTCGCGGGCTGCCGCATCACACACCGGCGCGCTCACGGGCAGTGACGAAGTGCTGGATGCAGCCTTCCGCCGCTCGGGAGTTTTGCGCGTACACAGCATCGCGGATCTTTTCTATATGGCGGAAGTACTCGGCAGACAGCCTCGCCCCAAGGGTCCGCGGCTTACCATTCTGACCAATGCGGGCGGCCCAGCAGTGCTGGCTACGGATGCGCTGGTAGCGAGCGGTGGAGAACTGGCGGAGCTTGCTCCCGAGACGCTCCGACGGCTGGATGAGTTCCTGCCCGCCCACTGGAGTCATAGCAATCCGATTGATGTTCTCGCCGACACCGATTCCGAGCGCTATGTTCGCGCCCTTGAAATTGCTTCGCAGGACCCGAACAGCGATGGGTTGCTGGTCATCCTGGTCCCGCAAGCCATGGCCGATCCTTTGCAGGTTGCGGAGAGCATGAAACCTTATGCCAAAGGATATGGCAAGCCCATGCTCGCCAGTTGGATGGGAGGCCAAAGCATTGCTGCCGGCAAAGCCGTCCTGAATGCCGCGGGCATTCCAACCTTTCATTATCCCGACACGGCGGCGCGGGCTTTCACGCACATGCTGCGGTACAACTACAATCTGCGCGGACTCTACGAGACTCCCGCACTGGCGGACCAGTCTGACGTGAAGAGCGCAGCCCGCAACCAGGTCGGGCAAATCATTCAGAATGCGCGAAAGAAGGGCCGCGTTCTGCTCACCGAGGTGGAATCGAAGCAGGTGTTGTCGCTGTACGGCATCCCCACGGTGGAGACGCACGCTGCGGCCAGCGAGGACGAGGCGGTCACGCGGGCTTCGGAGCTTGGCTTTCCCGTGGTGCTGAAAGTGCTCTCCGAAACCATCACCCACAAGACGGATGTTGGCGGAGTCAAACTGAATTTGCAGGATGAAGCGGCGGTCCGTTCTGCCTATCGCGCCATCGAGTCTTCGGTTGCCGAGAAAGCTGGCCCCGGGCAATTCCTAGGCGTCGTGGTGCAGCCGATGGTAAAGCTCGATGGCTACGAATTAATCCTCGGCAGCAGTGTGGACCCGCAGTTTGGGCCAGTCATCCTCTTCGGCTCGGGTGGCCAACTGGTCGAAGTGTACCGCGACCGCGCTCTGGCGCTTCCACCGCTGAACACGACGCTGGCGCAAAGATTGATGGAGCAGACCCGTGTCTTCACCGCGCTCAAGGGAGTTCGCGGCCGCAAGCCGGTCAACCTGGTGGAACTGGAGACCCTGTTAGTCCGATTCAGCCAGCTGGTGCTCGAACGGCGGTGGATTGCGGAAATTGACATCAATCCTCTGCTGGCTTCACCGGAGCGCATATTGGCCCTGGATGCCAGAATCGTGTTGCATGGGCCTAACGTAACCCTCGACCAGTTGCCCAAGCCCGCGATTCGTCCCTATCCCTCACAGTATGTCTCGTCCTGGACCATGCAGGATGGAACTCAGGTCAGCATTCGTCCGATCCGCCCCGAAGATGAGCCGCTGTTCGTCAAGTTTCACGAGACGCTTTCCGATCGCAGCGTCTATCTGCGCTACTTCTCTTCCCTCAGCCTGATTCGGCGGGTGGCGCATGAACGCCTGTTGCGCATCTGTTTCGGCGACTACGACCGCGAAATGGTGCTGGTCGCGGAGCACACCGATCCCGCTACAGGAGAGCACCGGCTCATGGGCGTTGGGCGTATGAACAAACTACACTCCAGAAATGAAGCTGAGGTCGCGGCGCTGGTTTCAGATCAGTATCAACGCCGGGGGTTGGGATACGAATTACTCCGCCGTGTCGTTCAGGTAGCCCGCGATGAAAAGATAGCTTTAGTGTCCGCGGAGATGTTGCCCGACAACGTAGCGATGCGCGCCGTCTTTAAACGCCTGGGCTTTCATATTCGCATGGATGAAGATCTAACTTCGCTGCGGGCAACCTTGGAGCTCTGAACGATTTACACGAGTGTGACCAGAGTCACAGAACCCAGGACCGGGGCTATTTAAGATCGCTCGAGGACGCAAAGCGATGGGGCTGGGCTTGCACCCTCGCTTTTTGGTTGAGGCTTTGACCCGAGGTAAGGAAAAAAAGGCAGCTTGATGTTTCCAATCCAGCCCGCTTCTGGTTCTTTTCACTTGTGACGCACATCACACGTCGCTGTGAGCAGCGTTCCCGACAATATCGCCTTATTCCGTCATACTTTACATAACATTTCCTCAGAACGAGCGGGGTTCGAGAGAAGGCAGAAGGGGATTTCATGAAGCGTAAATTCAAGACCATGGACGGCAACGAGGCAGTGGCATATGTCGCCTACCGCCTCAATGAGGTCATCGCCATTTATCCCATCACGCCATCGTCGAACATGGGCGAATGGGCGGATCAGTGGGCGTCGGAAGAAGTGGCCAACATCTGGGGCAGCGTGCCTCACGTGATCGAAATGCAGAGCGAAGGCGGCGCTTCCGGTGCGGTTCATGGCGCGCTCCAGACCGGAGCCCTGTCCACCACCTTCACGGCGTCGCAGGGCCTGCTGCTGATGATCCCCAACATGAACAAGATCGCTGGCGAACTTACGGCTACCGCATTCCACGTCAGCGCCCGCACGGTTGCGACCCACGCCCTCTCGATTTTCGGCGACCACTCGGATGTGATGTTCTGCAGAACTACGGGGTTCGCGATGCTCTCCTCGAACTCTGTTCAGGAGGCTATGGACCTGGCGCTCATCGCGCATGCGGCCACGCTCGAAACCCGCATCCCTTTCCTGCATTTCTTTGACGGCTTCCGCACTTCGCATGAAGTCAACAAGATCGAGATGCTCACCGAAGACGACATGCGCGCCCTCATCAACATGGATCGCGTCGTCGAACATCGGCAACGGGCGCTTTCTCCCGACCATCCCGTGTTGCGCGGTACCGCACAAAATCCCGACGTCTACTTTCAGGCGCGCGAAGCCTGCAATCCTTACTACGACGCCTGTCCGGATAAGGTTCAGGCGGTGATGGATAAATTTTCCCACGTGGTGGGGCGTTCCTATCACCTGTTCGACTACGTGGGCGCGCCTGATGCCGAGCGCGTGATCGTCATGATGGGCTCCGGCGCGGAGACGGCGCACGAGACGGTTGATTATCTGAATAAGGACCATTTGAATCAGCACGGTGAGAAAGTTGGCCTGCTGAAAGTCCGGCTCTACCGCCCGTTCTCCGTCAAGCGATTCCTCGAAGCTCTTCCGCCGACCGTGCGCAAGATCGCCGTTCTCGATCGCACCAAGGAAGCTGGCGCCGGGAGAGAGCCGCTCTATCTTGATGTCGTCAGCGCGATTCACGAAGGAATCAGGCTGGGCTATGGGACGCTGAAGGTCGCGCCGGAAATCATCGGTGGACGTTACGGTCTCTCTTCAAAAGAATTCACGCCCGCGATGGTCAAAGCCGTTTACGACAACCTGGCGAAGCCCGGTCCCGAGATGAAGGACCACTTCACGGTCGGCATTCAAGACGACGTGAGCCATACGAGCCTCGATTACGATGCCGATTTTTCCGTCGAGCCCGAGAATGTGGTGCGAGCCATGTTCTACGGCCTGGGCGCGGATGGCACGGTGGGCGCGAACAAGAACTCGATCAAGATCATCGGCGAAAACACCGACAACTACGGGCAGGGGTACTTCGTCTACGATTCCAAGAAATCGGGCGCGATGACCGTTTCGCACCTGCGTTTTGGGCCGCAGCCGATCCGCTCCAGCTACCTGATTTCGAAGGCCAACTTCGTGGCCTGCCATCAATGGATTTTCCTCGAGCGCTATGACATGCTCAGCGCCCTGGTTTCCGGCGGCGTTTTCCTGCTCAATAGCCCTTTTAATAAGGACGAGGTTTGGGACCACCTGCCGCGCGAAGTCCAGACGCAACTGATCGCCAAGAAGGCCAGGTTTTTCATAATTGACGCCTATCAGGTGGCGAGCGATACCGGCATGGGCTCGCGCATGAATACCATTCTGCAGACTTGCTTCTTCGCGATCTCCAAGGTTCTCCCCGGCGAACAAGCGATTGAAGCCATTCGCAAGTCCATCCGCGACACTTACGGTAGAAAGGGTGATGAGGTCGTACAGCAAAACCTGCACGCCGTGGATGAAACGCTGTCCCACCTTTTCGAAGTCAGCGTGCCCGACAAGGTCACGAGCCACGCCGAAATGCCGCCCGCGTTCTCTCCGCAGGCGCCCCAGTTTGAGCGCGACGTGCTTGGCGTAATCTACGCCGGCCACGGCGACGAGATCCCGGTGAGCGCTTTCCCCGTCGATGGAACCTTCCCCACCGGCACCGCCAAATGGGAAAAGCGCAACATCGCGCTCGAAATTCCCGCGTGGGATACGAAAGTTTGTATTCAGTGCGGCAAGTGCGCGATGGTCTGCCCGCATGCCGTGATCCGCATCAAGGTCTACGACTCAAAGCAGCTGGAGGGCGCGCCTGCGACCTTCAAGTCATCCGACACCCGCGACAAGGAATGGCAGGGCCTGAAGTACACCATCCAGGTTGCGCCAGAGGACTGCACCGGATGTGGCATCTGTGTCGACATCTGTCCCGCCAAGAACAAGAGCGAGACCCGCCTGAAGGCAATCAACATGGTTCCGCAGCCGCCGCTGCGCGAGCCGGAGCGGGAGAACTGGGAATTCTTCCTCAAGATTCCAGAGCTTGATCGCCGCAGGATCAAGAACACGAATATCCGCCAGCAACAGATACAGGAGCCTTTATTTGAATTTTCGGGAGCTTGCTCCGGGTGCGGCGAGACACCATATCTGAAGCTGGTTTCACAACTCTTCGGAGATCGTTCCGTGATCGCCAATGCGACCGGCTGCTCTTCAATCTACGGCGGCAACCTGCCGACTACGCCTTGGGCCAAGAATCTCGACGGCCGCGGGCCAGCTTGGTCGAATTCCCTGTTCGAAGACAATGCCGAGTTCGGCCTGGGATTCAGGCTCTCCATCGACAAGCAGACCGAATACGCCCGCGAGTTAGTGCGCCGTCAGGCCGCGTCCATAGGAGACGAACTGGTCACCGCTTTGCTGGAGAGTCCGCAGGAAGACGAGTCAGACATTTACGAGCAGCGGCAGCGCGTCGAACTGCTGAAGGAAAAGCTGAAGACTGTGGACTCCCCGGATGCGAAGCAACTGCTGGCGGTCGCCGACATGCTGGTGAAGAAGAGCGTTTGGATCGTTGGCGGCGACGGCTGGGCTTATGACATTGGCTACGGCGGGCTCGATCACGTGATCGCCAGCGGCCGCAATGTGAATCTCCTGGTGCTCGACACCGAGGTTTATTCGAACACCGGAGGCCAAGCCTCGAAATCCACCCCCCGCGCAGCGGTGGCAAAGTTCGCGGCGGGAGGCAAACCGGGGCTGAAGAAAGACCTCGGGCTGATGGCCATGGCCTACGGCAATGTCTACGTGGCCAGCGTCGCCATGGGCGCCAAGGACGAGCACACGCTCAAGGCCTTTCTGGAAGCGGAAGCTTACGACGGTCCCAGCATCATCATCGCGTACTCGCACTGCATCGCGCACGGCATCGACATGACGACCGCAATGTCGGACCAGAAGGTCGCGGTCGACTCGGGACAGTGGCTGCTCTACCGCTACCATCCGGAGCGCGGCCTCGCCGGCGAGAATCCATTGATACTCGATTCCCGCACCCCCACGCGCAAAGTCAAAGACTATTTAATGCAGCAGACGCGCTTCAAGATGCTCCAGAAGAGCCACCCTGAACACGCCAAAGTTCTATGGCAGGAAGCGCAGCAGGATGCTGAGGCGCGCTATCGCCTGTACGAGTACATGGCGCAGCGCAAAACACAGCAGGCTGCGGCTCCAGCAGAGGCGGTCCAGATACCCGTGATCACAGGAAAATAGCGACTTACCCAAAGCGACTCACATCTCGGAGAGGGGAACATCATGGATCTAAGCACGAAGTATCTTGGCCTGCAGTTGCGCACGCCGCTGGTCGCCTCCGCATCCCCGCTTTCGCAGGAAATCGACGGAATCCGCAGCCTGGAAGATGCCGGCGCCTCGGCCGTCGTGCTCTACTCCCTGTTCGAGGAACAACTGCGCCAGGAAGCCCTGGAGCTGGAACGCGATCTCAACGCCGGCACGGAGAGCTTTGCCGAGTCGCTTACTTACTTTCCCCAGTCGGGCGAATTCCACACCGGCCCCGAGGGCTATTTGAATCACATTCGCAAAGCCAAGGAAGCGGTGGACATTCCGATTATCGCCAGCCTCAACGGTGCGACCCTGGGTGGTTGGACCAAGTATGCCAAGCAGATCGAGCAAGCCGGAGCCGACGCCATCGAGTGCAATATCTACTTCATTCCGACCAACATGGCCGTCTCTGGTTCGGACGCAGAGTTGCTCTATACGGACATTCTCCGGGAGGTAAAGACCGCGGTTCACATTCCGGTAGCCGTCAAGCTCAGTCCATTTTTCAGCAATTTGGCCAATATGGCCAAGCGGTTGGACCAGATGGGCACAGACGGCCTGGTGCTGTTCAACCGCTTCTACCAGCCCGATATCGACCTGGAAGAATTAGAAATCAAACCCAACGTGCTGCTCAGCGGGCCCCAGGATTTGCGGCTGCCTCTGACCTGGATCGGCATTCTTTATGGCCGCATCCGGGCAAACCTGGCGGCGACCAGCGGTGTGCATGGGCCCCAAGACGTAATCAAGCTGCTCATGGTCGGCGCCGATGTGACCATGATGTGCTCGGCTCTCTTGCGCCATGGAATCGGGCTTCTTCGTCATGTGGAACAAGGCGTTCGGGAGTGGATGGAAGCCCACGAATATGAATCCGTACACCAGATGCAAGGCAGTATGAGCCAGCTCCGCTGCCCCGATCCGGGAGCCTTCGAGCGCGCCCAATACATGCGAGCCGTCAAGGGTCTGGAGCACGTGCTGGGATCTGGACGAGAGACATTGAAGGTCTCGTGAGCGGCGAATAGACGACACGTTTATTTTGGAATTAATCATGGGTAGTTTCGGCGGATATTATCTGCGTTTTGCTAAACGGTTCGCCGTCGCGTTTTATCACTCGGGCAGATCATACGTGTTCTCCTCGGTAACAATAGCCATTGTAGTCTTCCTTTTGGGGAAGCATGAGGATGCCAGTAATTGGACTGCCTTCACACTTACGCTTAAGGCATGTGTAACTGTGCTTGTATTTTTTGCGATTTTTCATCTTGTCCGCACTCCGTGGAAAATCCACCAAGAAGTTCAATCTATCCTCTCAAGCGAACTCTCCCAAACCAAAGCTGCACTCGCTGGATTTGCAAGCCAACAGAAACCAGTTGCACAAAGTCGATTCTCGTTTGAGGACAACTGTGCGTGCATTTATGTAAAGAATGCTGGCGTGATTGCCGAGTTTTTTGCTCCGTTACGATTGGAAAACTATTTCCGCGTCGGGGATGTCCATGCCCGATGGGCACATACAAACGATGTGAGAACCAGAATCCCAGCTGGAGTGGAACGCAAACTGCTTATTGCCGAACTTAAATATATATATGGCCCGATGTCAACCAGCCAGTGGGAGATTTTTTACAACAGAGATGGTGGAGGTATCGGCTCGACTCGACCAACTTATTCAAGCATCGTTGGCCATGCTGACGGCCAGGCACCAGATGTGAGATTGGAAGTAGTCATTGCGTCTGATCCCGACATGGTTGGCGGAATTCAGTCAAGGCGAATTATTTTACATTCAAATAGAGCAGAGGAAGCAGAATGAGTTATGCCCGAATACAGAGAAGGTCCGGAGGCGAAAGAGAAGTTCGAGAAAACTATGCCAGGCTCTCTTTCGCGTTCCAAAGCCGAATCCGAGAAAGCAGCCCAAAGCTGCTACCGTCCGCAAAAACGGTATTTGACCATTCGCTTTGACCACCTCTGGCGAGTGACAAGAACCTGATGTGACGCGCCTCACTGTGTCTAGTGCGCAAGATCACCGCCTCGACGCGAAGAGGAGTTTCTAATGGAATGTAACAGATGCGAGACGCTGGTCTTGGCAGTAATTTCGCCCTGGGTGTAAGTCCGGTGCGGTGGGGCTGTCGGGTAGCCCGGGCGAAGGGGGGAACAGATGTCCTGGGAACCTGATTACAAGAAAAAGTTGCGGACGGCAGATGAGGCGCTGGCTTGTGTGCAGTCGGGAATGCGTGTCTACATTCAGCCGGGCTGCGCCGAACCTGAGACTCTGGTAGAGGCGCTGATGCGCCGCGCTCCCGATGTACTGGACGTGGAAGTGGTTCACATGCTGACCATGGGAGCGGCTCCTTATGTGGCGCCAGAGATGGCCGGGCACTTCCGGCATAATGCAGTGTTTATCGGCAGCAATGTGCGCCAGGCCATCAACGAAGGCCGGGCCGACTACACCCCGATCTACCTGAGTGAGATTGAAGGCCTTTTCGAAAGCGGCGCCATGCCGATTGATGTGGCCCTGCTCGAACTCTCTCCTCCCGACTCGCACGGCTTCTGTAGCTTCGGCGTGGGTGTGGACACGTCACTCACTGCGGCCAAATGTGCGCGCCACGTGGTGGCGCAGATCAACGATCAAATGCCGCGCACCTTCGGAGACAGTTTTATCCATGTGACGGAACTGGACGCCATTGTGGATTCCTCCCGGCCTCTGTGCGCCATGAAGCGCCCGCACATCACCGATATGCATAGGGCCATCGCCCGCAACGTCGCGGATTTGATTGAGGACGGGGCCGTACTGCAAACCGGCATCGGCGGTATCCCGGATGCCGTTCTGCCCTATCTCATGGATCGGAAGGATCTCGCCATCCACAGTGAACTGGTTTCCGACGGCATCATTCCTTTGATCGAAGCGGGCGTGATCACCGGTGAACGCAAGAACTTCAAGCCGCGGAAGATCATCGTGGGATTTGCTCTGGGCACGAAAGAGCTGTTTGATTTCGTAGACAATAATCCCATCTTCGAGTTCCATCCTACGTCTTACTGCAACGATCCCGGCCTGATTGCCCGCAACGACAATATGGTGGCGATCAACTCTGCATTACAGGTTGATCTCACCGGTCAGGTCTGCTCCGATTCGATCGGGAGCCAGTTCTATAGCGGCATTGGCGGACAAGTGGACTTCATTCGCGGGTCTTCGCGCTCCAAAGGTGGCAAGGCGATCATCGCCATTTCATCTACGGCAAAAGAAGGCGCGATTTCGCGGATTGTGCCCATGTTGAGCCCGGGCGCGGGAGTGGTTACTTCGCGCGGGCTGGTCCGTTACGTGGTGACCGAATACGGGATAGCGTATCTGCACGGCAAGACTATCCGGGAACGGGCGCAGGCGCTGATCGACATTGCCCATCCCAAGTTTCGGGAAGAACTTTATGAGTTTGCCCAGAAAACCTGGTGGCTGCAGCCGCGTTTATCTGGGGAGACAGTGCCAACGAGTTGAGCGTCAATGACGTGAAGGTCAACGACGTGAACGTCAACGAGGTGAACATGGCAGGCCAAGCGCGCGGTAAGGTCACGGTCGATGTCGAGGAATGCAAGGGATGCGGGCTCTGCGTGGAGTCCTGCCCGCCGAAGTGCATGGAACTGGCGCCGGAGTTGAATGCTTACGGAGCTCACCCGGCGCGCTACACCGGGCACGACTGTACGGGTTGTGGAATCTGCTTCTATTGCTGCCCGGAGCCGGGCGCGATTACGGTCTACCGCATCAAGGCGAAAGCCAAGGCATTGACGCCGCCGGCGGTGCAGGCGCAGGCGCAAGGAGGCGAACATGCGGCAACTCTGTAAGGGCAACGTGGCGGTGGTAAAGGGCGCGATCCTTGCCGGATGCCGCGCGTACTACGGGTATCCGATTACTCCAGCCAGCGAAATCGCCGAGGCGGCCGCGCTCTACTTTCCGCAGGTCGGCGGAACATTTATCCAAGCGGAGAGCGAAGTCGCCGCCATCAACATGGTGTATGGCGCAGCCGCGGCTGGGGTTCGCGTCATGAGCGGCTCGTCCGGCCCCGGACTCAGCCTGATGCAGGAAGGCATGTCCTATTTGGCCGGCGCCGAACTCCCCTGCGTGATCGTGGATGTAAATCGCGGCGGGCCCGGCCTGGGCAACATCGGGCCGGAACAAAGCGACTACTTCGCGGTGGTGAAAGGCGGCGGCCACGGCAACTATCGCAACATCGTGCTCGCTCCCGCGTCGGTGCAGGAGATGGCCGAACTCACCATGCTGGCCTTCGAGCTCTCCGACAAATACCGCAATCCGGCAGTCGTGCTGACTGACGGCTTCGTCGGACAAATGATGGAACCGCTCGAGCTCGAAGACATCGAAGTTCAGCCGCCGGAAAAACCCTGGGCGGTAAAGGGAACGCCAGAGACGCGCGCCAACCTGATCAGTTCCATTTATCTCGAAACCGACGAATTGGAAGCGCACGAGCGCAGAATGGAAGCCAAGTACATTCGCGCGCAAGAAGCCGAGCCGCGCTGTGAGCTCAGCCGCACCGAGGACGCCGAAGTGCTGCTGGTCGGGTACGGCATTGTGTCCCGTGTGTTGCTTTCTACAGTGGAAGCGCTGCGCAAGGATGGCGTAAAAGCAGGAATGTTCCGCCCTATCACTCTGTGGCCCTATCCCTCGAAGGCTCTGGTGGAAGCAGCGGCCAAGGTGCAAAAGGTCCTGGTCGTCGAATTGAGCAACGGACAAATGGTGGAAGATGTGCGCCTGGCGCTGAATGGCAAGGTGCCGGTGGAGTTCTACGGCCGGGTAGGCGGCAACGTGCCCTCGATCCGAGAACTGCAGCAAGAGGTGTTGACACGCATGGTCGTGACGGTTTGAAAGGACGACGAGAATGGCAAACGAGAGCATAATCGGCGTAGGGGATTCCGAAGTTAACTCGGAAGTTAACTCGGAAGTTAAGTCGCAGGCTAAGCTTTCCGAAGCTAAGCCGGAAACCGGCCCCGCAGTTGACCCCAAAGTTGGCGCCAGCGCTAGCGACAACGGGTACGAATTAGTCCACTCTAAGTCGCCGGTGTTCTACGACCTCTACGAGCGCAAAACGGAACTGCAGCACCAGACCCACTACTGTCCCGGGTGCGGGCACGGAGTGGTCCACAAGCTGATTGCCGAAGCGTTGCAGGACCTGGGGCTGCAGGACAAGACGATCTTCGTGAGCCCGGTAGGCTGCTCGGTGTTTGCCTACTACTATTTTGACGTCGGTAACGTGCAGGTCGCCCACGGACGCGCTCCGGCTGCGGCTACAGCCATCAAACGATCCGGCCCCGACAAGATCGTGATTTCCTATCAAGGAGACGGCGACTTGGCGGCCATCGGCACGGCCGAGATCATCCATGCCGCCAACCGAGGCGAGAAGATCACCGTCTTTTTCGTGAACAACGCAATCTATGGCATGACTGGCGGACAGATGGCGCCAACCACCATGGTCGGGCAAAAGAGCACAACATCACCCTGGGGCCGCCGGCCGACGAACGAAGGCTTCCCTCTGCACATGGCGGAACTGATCGCCGGGCTGGAAGCGCCGGCTTACGTCGAACGCGTGGCGCTATCGGACAACAAGAACATCATGAAGGCGCGGCGGGCGATTCGCAAAGCACTCGAGATCCAGCGGGATGGCACGGGCTTCTCGTTTGTCGAAATCCTCTCCCCGTGTCCGACGATTTGGGGCAAGGACCCGGTGGAGGCGCGGCGCTGGGTTCTTGAGAAGATGACGCCAACCTTTCCCCTGAATGTTTTCCGCGACCGCCGTCCGGAAATGCCCAAGGGTAATGAGCCGCCGCAGCGGTCCGTAGCGGATGTGCTTGGGATCACTTCGAGAGTTACTTCGAAAGAGCGCGCGCACGATACGTCCAAACGGAAACACGGCCGTCGCTTCAGAGACGTTAAGATCAAAATCGCAGGCCTCGGCGGACAGGGCGTGCTGCTGATGGGGCAACTCCTCATCGAAATGGGAATGCGGGAGGGATTGGAAGTGAGCTGGCTGCCGTCGTATGGTCCGGAGATGCGTTCGGGCAGCGCGCACTGCCATGTTTGCTTGTCGAAAGAGCGCATCGGTTCGCCCCTGGTCTCGCGCCCGGATGTACTCGTGGCCATGAATGAGTTCTCTTTGCGGAAGTTTGCCCACGAGGTAGTAAGCGGAGGAATCATTCTTTACAACGGCTCCAGCCTTCCTGCCGACTTCTATGCGCCGGAAGTGCAGGCGGTCGCCATCCCGGCGGCCGAGATCGCCGACAAACTCGGTTCCACGAAGGCCGCCAACATCGTAATCTTGGGGGCGCTGCTGGAAGACACCGAGTGCTTGGCTCCCGGAACGGCATTGAGCGTACTCGAAGACAAGGTGAAAAAAGTCGACATGCTGGAAATTGACCGCAAAGCGCTCGCCGCAGGCCGACGGTTTATCGAGGAACAGGCGCACGTTGGCGCGGTAAGCCAGCCCGACGGCTTCGCCTAGCATCTAATGTGGTGGAGAGCCGGGCGTCCGGCTAACGGGCAAGACACCCGTCGCTCCACCGCGTCACGCGGTCGTGGTACTGGCTTTGCGGAGGACTTCCAATATGTCGACTGCCTGGACATCTCGTTACGCCTTGCGCACCAAGAGAGTCACCAGCTCTCAAATCCGCCAGTTGTTGAAGGTCATCCAAAAACCGGAAATGATCTCCTTCGGCGGCGGCCTGCCCGCTCCCGATGTGTTCCCCGTTCAACGCTTTAAGGAAGCCTGTCACAAGGTGCTCACCGAGCAGGCAGCTTCCGCCTTGCAGTACGGCGAAACCGAAGGTTACGCGCCCCTGCGCGAACTCATTGCGAATAACATGGCGCGCTACGGGATCAAGGCGAAGGTGGAGAATGTCTTGATCACTTCCGGTTCGCAGCAGGCGCTTGACCTGATCGGCAAGCTGTTTATCAATGCCGGAGATCGCGTGCTGGTGGAAGCGCCGACTTATCTCGGCGCGCTACAGGCTTTCACGGTGTACGGCGCGGAATATGTGTCCGTCCCGATCGACGAGAACGGCCTGCGCACCGACCTGCTCGAGAAGCCTCTGCGTTCCGGCCCCAAGTTCATGTATGTGCTGCCCAACTTCCAGAACCCGGCCGGAACCACATTGTCGGAGGGGCGTCGCCACGAACTGGTGCTGCTGGCGGACAAGTATGGCATTCCGATTATCGAAGACGACCCCTACGGCCAGCTGCGCTATGAAGGCGAGCACCTCCCATCGCTGGTCGTGCTCGACCGCGAGAACCTGCGCCGCGACGACGGCTATTCCATCGGCAACGTCATTTACCTGAGCACATTCTCAAAGACGCTGGCTCCCGGACTTCGATTGGGATGGATCGTCGCTCCTCCTGAGGTCATCAGCAAACTGGCGCAACTGAAGCAGGGTGCCGACCTGCACACTTCGACCTTCACTCAGTTCGTGGCCTACGAAGTCGCACGCGATGGATTCCTCGACAAGCACGTGAAGCTGATTCGTCAGGTCTATGGTGAACGCCGCAACGTAATGCTTCAAGCTCTGCAAGAGTTCTTCCCGCCGGAAGTCACTTGGACTCACCCTCAGGGTGGGCTATTCCTCTGGGTGACTTTGCCCAAAGGATTGGACATTCAAGCCCTTTTCAAATCGGCAATCGAGCAGAATGTGGCGTTCGTGCCGGGCGATTCCTTCTACGCCGGCGATAGCCACGAAGGCGCCCGCCACATGCGCTTGAACTTTTCGAACGCCGCTCCGGAACAGATACGGGAAGGCATACGGCGCTTGGCGGCGGCGGTCCAGAGCCATCTGACGGGCACGACGGTGCGATTAAAGCTGCCGCTCGAAGTGTAGGGCGCCCGCCGAATTGCGAGCGCCGTCTGAATGGCCCCACGGGGAATGCGCGTCACCGAGGCTTTATAACATTCACGTGAACGCTGCTGTTCAGCTTGACGTTCACCGCAACGCCGTCTTTAAGGTACGGCTCGAATATCCATTCCTGAACTTGCTGTTCTATTCGAGACTTGACCTCCGGTGTCGGAGCGCCTTCCGCGACTGCGTTCTTTACGATTCCATTCTTGGCGATCTCAAGCGCCAGTTTAATCGTGTACGCACCTTGGGCCTTTTTATCGATGAGAATCCGATCCAAGCTACAAACGATACATTGAGGTCCTTGAGCGGTAGGAGCGCCCAGTGGCCCAGGCCCCGCCGCCGTTGGCAATGGACCCTCGGCTGAACTGGGTTTGGTTACCGGCTTCAAGCCAGCGCACTGGAGCCCGCTCCCCACAAAACATATGGCGGAGCCAGCCGCCGCCCATTTTGAAGTCAACGCGCGATTGGGCGAAAACTCTTTGTAACTGGTCTTGTCTGAAAACAAATCACTAATCGTGCCGTTCGCGGAAAGGCAGCCTTCAGCGGTGCATGCTACGCACATCTCCGGTTTGCACGACGAAAGGTCATTACTGGGACGGTCCCACTCCTCCCCGTCGGGGGAGTAGAAGGCCACCGGTACCGAATAACCTCCGCCTGGTTGATCTTTATGGATCACCTCGGTGCCAACCGCCCAGTATTTGCCTTGAACGCGCAGGAAGCTGTAGAGCGTGGTGTTCGGTATTGCTAGGAACTTCCAAGATTTTCCTGAGTCCTCGGTGACCAAGAAACGCTGCCCCTCGTATTGCGCGGAGCCTTCTTTCATCATGACCGCCATGTGCGCACTATCGAGGGCGACCAGTGAGAAAGTATAAGGAAAGTGCTTGATGTCCTCCGAGTTCTGCCCTGCGGACACGACCGCCCAGCTAGCGCCGCCGTCGAGGGTAAACAGTAAGGATGTCAGTGTTCGAATCAGGCCATGCTTTGCATCCGAAAAAGAAACCTGCAAAATCGCGTCTTTGCCTTCAGAGTGTGAGGTCCAAGTCTCTCCTCCGTCCTCAGTCGTGAGAAAAAGACCACCCGTTCCTGCCGCATATCCAAACTCGTCATTCGCAAAGCCGATATTTAGTAGCACGGCACCTTCGGCTGTCTTGTGTTTTAACTGCCAGTGTTCTCCAGCATCGGATGACACGGCGATGGCTTCATCAGTTCCGCACACCCACAGCGACGAGCCAAGGCTTGTTGTGTTCAAGGCGCGAAAAGGGAGATTTCTTGCGCTCCAATCTGACACTGGCTTATCTTCGCCAGCAGCCCAAGCGGTCAGAAAGAACGTGGCAAGGTAGATAACAATAAAGAACCGGATGGCAGGAACGGTTTTCCTTTTCATGGTTCTCACCGACACCCATTGCGCCACACGGCGACAATGCCGGCGCGATTGGGCTATTCCAGTTCGTGAATTCGTGTTAGACAGATTATGAGGGGTAGTCGCCTTGACCACCCCTGTAGCTTCGTCCCAAGACCCGCCCTACTCCAGCACGAAAATATTCTTCCCAGCGCACATCTCTTTCAGCACCTTCGGCCACACTGTAACACTAACTTCGCCAAGATGCGCCTTGCGGAGCAGCAGCATCAACGTGCGCGACTGCCCGATTCCGCCGCCGATCGAGAGCGGAATCTGGTTGTTCAAGATCGCCTGGTGATACGGCAATCGCATAAAGTCCAATTGCTTGGCCAGCGTGAGTTGCTGCTTCAGGGTCTCGGCCGTGACCCGGATTCCCATCGACGTCAGTTCATGGCGCCGCTTGGTAACCGAATTCCAGACCAGGATGTCGCCATTCAGCCCATGCGTGTCTTTGCCGGTCTGCTCGTGCGTGTCGGTGACCCAGTCGTCGTAATCGGCGGCGCGCATTTCGTGCGGATAACCGTCCTTTAACGGCCAGCCGATCCCTACAATGAAGACAGCCGGATACTTCTGCAGCACCGCGGTCTCGCGTTGCTTGCGGGGCAACTCGGGATACATGTCGAGAATTTCCTCGGCGTGCAGGAAGGTCAGCTCCTCGGGCAGATTCGGAAAGCGCGAATCTTTCAACTGCGGAAACAGGGACTGCGCAAACTTCTCCGCTCCCACGATCACCTTCCAGATTTTGCTGACAACCGCCTCCAGGAACCCCAGATTCCGCTGCTCAGCGGTGATGACGCGTTCCCAATCCCACTGATCGACGTAGGCGGAATGGTCGTGATCGAGGAAGTAGTCCTTGCGAACGGCGCGCATGTCGGTGCAGATGCCCTCGCCAACTTTGCAATCGAATTGCTTGAGCGCGACCCGTTTCCACTTGGTCGCGGCTTGCACCACCTGAGCGTCCACGGGATGCAGATTGCGATCGTTCGAGATATGGAACTGAATAGGCGTACGCGACCCGTCACGATCAAGCATGTCGTTGACCCCGCTCTCTACGTCCACGATGAGCGGCACTTCGACCATCATCAGGTTGAGTTCCTTGCACAAATTGTCCGCGATATAGCGTTTCACCTGGAAAATGGCCAGCTGCGTCTCTTTCGGGGTCAGCACGGAGCGGTAATCCCGCGGCAGAATTTTCTCCAATTCTTTGTAATCGCCGATTCCTGGTCCAGCCAGGTCGGCTTTCTTGTCTTTCTCTTTCTTGTCTGTGTCCAGTGCAAGCGTAGTCATGAGATTCTCCTTTGCAGACGGATTCCGTCGCCCGCGTCATCCCGTTGTCGCCAGGCGGCCTATCAAAGTTTCAGATTAACGAAGGGGCAGGGCCGGAGGTGGGTGTGCGGCGTCACCTTTGGCTGCATGTCGGTGCGTGGAATGCTCCAGGATCACCGCGGATGCCAGGAGAATCCCGATAAGGCCAAATACCAGCAACGCGAGAAGAGCAATCATGAGTACTGGCATAGCTACACCTCGCTCCGCGTACATTGTCTCGCCTGATTGCGGGAGACGCTGTGACCGCAGTCACCTGTTGGCGTGACCCAAAGTTACCTAAAAGATGGCTCTCTTGGTCGCCTCCATCTTGCCCAAAAATCACGACTTAGGGTGACGTGGGTCACTGCGCCTGGACCCTCCCAACGTTGAAACTCTCAACTGGGTAGCGACGAACTGCTGAGTTCCGCTACACATCCAGTTCCTGGAGGGCTCTATCTCTGGTTACTTTCGCAACACGAGCACGATTGCGAGAAGAACCGCTAATTTCATCAGGTTGCAAAACTTCACAAGGAGAAGAAACCAAAACATGAAGACGACAAAGCTGGTGATGCTTGTAATGACAATCGCGGTGGCCCTATTCATCCTGATCCCCAATCTGTCATGGGCTGAGGACGGAGCCGCTATCTACAAAGCAAAATGCGCCATGTGCCATGGCCCCGATGCGGCTGGCAAGCCCGCAATGAAGGCTCCGAGCCTGATTTCCGCCGACGAAAAGAAGAAGTCGGATGCCGACTTGGCCACGGCCATTACGGGAACGGCGAAGCACCCGGCCCCGGTGAAGGGTCTGGCCGCTGACGACGTAAAAGGCGTGGTTGCGTACATTCGTAGCTTACAGAAGTAAGAATTGACAGTAGTCAACGTCAATGTCTGTTTCTCTTTGTGCATCGCCGCTCTCGCGCACTCGCGGGCAGCGGCCTAGGAAGGCGTTAGGGCTTGTATGGGGGTGTCCGGCTCAATTCGGCGGACGGAACGAAAAGCTGGCCGATTGATGACTAGCCGAAACGCATTTCCCCGGTTCGCTTTCCCACAGAGAGCAGTTCCCCCGGGTCCGGGAATACACCACTCCGGACTCGGTTATTTTTTTGTAGTCGAATCGCCAAGAATGTTTTGTACGGTTCCCAGGTCCATTCCGTCACAACGTCCGTTTACCTGCCAGATCATTCCACATTCCACTGATCGGAAGTCCCGCTTGGTGGGAGCAACGAGGAGCGTTTCCCATGAGTAAGGCCTTGCTGTATGACGCGACCATGTGCATCGGTTGCAAACAGTGTGAAAGCGCCTGCGCGCAGCAAAACAAGCTGCTGTACGACGACCAGGTAGCAGCCGAGTCGGTGCAATCAGCACATAAATACACGGTCGTTCTGACCAAGGACGACAAATTCATGCGTCGGCTATGCATGCACTGTGAACACCCCGCTTGCGCGTCGGTTTGTCCCGTTGGCGCCTTCCACAAGACAGCGGCCGGACCGGTCGTTTACGACGTCTGGAAGTGCATTGGCTGCCGGTATTGCATGGTAGCCTGCGTGTTTGGCCAGCCGAAATATGAATGGCAGTCGCTGAATCCGCGGGTCCGCAAATGCATTATGTGCCCGGACCGCATAGCTGCCGGCAAGCAAACCGCATGTGCCGAGATCTGCCCGACCGGCGCCACCAAGTTCGGCGAACGCGATGACCTGATTATGGAAGCGCAGGACCGACTCCGTCAAAATCCCTCCACCTACCGTCCTTATATTTACGGCCTTAACGAGGTCGGCGGAACGTCAGTCTTTATTATCGCCAGCAACAAAGCTGAGGATTACGGTTATCCATCGCTGGCCAAAATCGGCGACACCCCGATGCCGGAATACACCGGTCGGGTCATGGAAAGAATTCCCGACTTTATCCCGGTGTGGACGTTGGCCTTGGGCGGCATTTATTGGATTTCGCATCGTCGCGACGAAGTAGCCGCCGCTGAAGCAGAAGAAAAGAAGCAGAACGGGAGCGGAAAATGAAGATCAAGCTGACCTTTTGGAGAGTTGTTTTCATTGTGATCATGGCCCTGGGCCTCTACTCCTCATTTATTCGCTATTTCCGTGGCTTGGGCGCGGTTTCAAACATGACCGACCAGTTCCCCTGGGGACTCTGGATCGGCTTCGACTGCCTCTGTGGCGTCATGCTGGCGGCCGGCGGCTTCTGCATGGTCGGGGCAGTCTACCTGTTCAACGTCGAGCGCTTGCACAGCGTTATGCGCCCGGCGATCTTGACCGCATTCCTGGGTTATGTTCTTTTCATCGTCGGACTCTTGTTCGACCTGGGCCGTCCCTGGTACATCTGGCATCAGCTCATCTACATGAATCCGCACTCAGTCATGTTCGAGGTGGGCATGTGTGTGATGACCTACACCACGGTGCTCTTCTTCGAATTCCTGCCCAACGTATTTGAAGCCCTCAATTGGCAGACTCCCATCAAGTGGATTAAGAAGATCTACCCGGTGCTGATCGTGGCCGGCATCTTGCTCTCCACCCTGCACCAGAGTTCCCTCGGATCCCTCTATCTGATCATGCCGAGCAAGCTGCATCCGTTCTGGTACTCGCCCGCGCTGCCCTTCTTCTTCTTTGCCTCGGCGATTGCGGTGGGTTTGGCCATGACCATCTTCGAGTCCACGCAGAGCGCGAAGGCCTTCGGCCGCCACCTTGAACTTCCGGTTCTGGTCACCCTGGGCGGCGCGTTGCTGGTTGCTCTCTGGGTCAATGCCCTGCTCCGCTTCGAGGACTACTTCCATCGTGGCTTGCTCGGACAGATCTTTAAGCCCAGCTACGAAGCGTACTTTCTGTGGCTCGAACTGGCGCTGACATACGTGATTCCGATCGCCATGCTCAGCTTCAAGAAGGTCAGGCTCTCGCCACAGTGGTTGTATCTAGCCTCGATCTGTACCGTGCTCGGATTCATCACCAACCGCCTCAATATTGCTCTCATCGGCTTTGAGACTTACGTCGGACATCACTACGTCCCGAAGTGGACCGAGTTTTCGATCACTCTGATGATCATCGCGATGGGCTTCTTCCTCTTCGGATTGGCCGTGAGGTACTTACCTATTTTTCCCGACGTACGAGTTCCAGTGCAGCAGCGTCTCCGAACCGAAACCGCGCCCGTGGTTGCTACACCGGTGTTGGGCCATGCCGGAGACTGAGCCAATTCGCGTCGTTGTGGGATGGAAGCGGCTGACTCACAGCATCAGTGCCAAGTTGATCGGATCTTTGTTGGCGGTCATGGTCGTCGTCTTCGCCCTTCTCGGATACTTGAATGTCCGATTGCATCGCCAGGACCTGGAAGCCGCCACCCTGGTCAGCGCGGAGCGGGTCAGCGACATCATCAAGCACAGCACCACCTATTACATGCTGCGCAACGATCGCGAGGGACTCTACCACGCGATTCACACCATGGAGGACGAGCCCGGCATGGTCAAGGTGCGCATCTTTGACCAGGAGGGGCGGATCAGCTACTCCACGGACCCCAAGGAAGTCAGCCACGTCCTCGACAAGTCGGCCGAGGCCTGCTACGGCTGCCACAACCAATCGCAGCCGCTGGCGCGCCTGAATCGTCCCGACCGCTTTCGTATTTATCGCAGTGGCGGACAGCGCGTGCTGGGAATTATCACTCCCATCGAAAATGAACCCAGCTGCTCGAACGCCGAATGCCACGCGCATCCTGCGGACCAGCAGGTTCTGGGCGTGCTTGACACCAATCTTTCGCTCGCCAAAGCGGACGCGCAGCTGGCGGCCGGCAGCACCCGCATGCTGAATTACACCGCCGGAGCAATGCTGATCGTCGCGGTATTGAGCTGGCTATTCGTATGGCGAGAGGTCGGCCAACCCATCAAGGCGCTCAAGCAGGGCACGGAACATCTTTCCCGCGGGGAGCTTGGTTACCAGATCGAAGAACGGTCCCAGGATGAAGTGGGTCTCCTGGCTCATTCCTTCAACGGTATGAGCCTGCAGTTGCGCACAGCGAATGAAGAAATCGTCAACTGGGCAAAGACGCTCGAAGATCGGGTCGAGGAGAAGACGAAGGAACTCAACCGCGCCCACGATCACGTGCTCCACGTGGAAAAAATGGCCTCCATCGGAAAGATGGCGGCGGTAGTCGCGCACGAGGTGAACAACCCGCTCTTTGGGATTCTCACCTACGCCAAACTGCTGCGGAAGTGGGTGGCGTCTGGCCAGGCCGGTAAGGAAAAACGCGACGAGGCGATGGAATGTCTGGACCTGATCGCCAGAGAAAGCCAGCGCTGCGGCGACCTGATTAAGAATCTGTTGAGTCTCTCGCGCACCTCGCCCATGAACGTGCAGTCCACCGACCTGCATGCCGTGATTGATCGTTGCCTGATGCTGGTGAGGCCTCAACTGGAGCAAGCCGGAATCGAAGTGCAACTGAAGATGGAGGAAGGCATGCCCCTTGTGCCCTGCGATCCGGCACAGATCGAGCAAGTGCTCCTGATATTGATTATGAATGCAAAGGATGCGATGCCCCGGGGCGGCAATCTCTGGATCGAGACTCGGCTGAGTAACACTGAGCCGGCAGTCGAGATCCAGGTGCGCGACGACGGAGCGGGCATCGCCCCCGACGTGTTGTCGCATATCTTCGAACCCTTTATGACGACCAAAGAAAGCGGACGCGGTGTCGGGCTGGGCCTGGCGATCAGTCGCGGCATCGTGGAGCGGCACAAGGGGCGCATCGGAGTTGAATCGCTGCTGGGCCGGGGTACGACTTTTACCATAACCCTGCCCAGTCAAGCCGCTGAAGCTGCGCTGGCAGCCGTCGGCGACGGGAAATCCGCAGTAAAGGTGAGGTGATTGAAGTGAGCACACAGGGAAAACTTCTGATCGTGGACGATGAATTGAGCGTGCGCGACTCACTGGGCAAATGGTTCCGCGAAGAAGGCTATGACGTAACCACCCTCGAAAACGCCAACGACGCGCTGACCCAGCTCGCGACACAACGCTGGGATGCGGCTTTGGTCGACATCAAGATGCACGGCACCGATGGCATCGAGCTGCAACGCCGCATGCACGAAATCGATCCGGAGCTCCTGGTGATCATCATGACCGGCTATGCCTCGGTCGAAACCGCGGTCGCGGCGCTGAAAAACGGCGCCTATGACTACGTGACCAAGCCCCTCGACCCGGACGAAATCGCGCACCTGGTGAAGAAGGCGCTGGCCCATAAACGGACAGACCAGGAGAACGTGCGCTTGCGCGAGACCGTCGCTGAAGTCTCGCGTCCGGACGACATTGTCGGTCAGAGCGGTCCCATGCGCAAGGTCTTCGAGGCCATCGAGACGGTTGGTCCCACCGACGCTACCGTGCTGGTTACGGGCGAGAGCGGCACCGGGAAGGAACTGGTGGCGCGTGCCATCCATCAAGCCAGCCCGCGAAAATTTCATCCTCTGGTCGCCATTCACTGCGGCGCTCTGACCGAGACGCTTCTAGAAAGCGAGCTCTTCGGGCATGAAAAGGGCGCCTTCACCGGCGCCCAGTACCGCAAGAAAGGCAAGTTCGAAATTGCCGAGGGCGGAACGGTTTTCCTGGACGAAATCGGCGACATTTCCCTGAAGACCCAGACCGACCTGCTGCGCGTATTGCAGGAGCGCGAAATCACCCGCGTGGGCGGCAACCAAACCATCAAGGTGGACTTCCGCTGCATCGCCGCCACCAACAAGGATCTGGAAAAGCTGATCGAGGAGGGCAAGTTCCGTCCCGATCTTTTCTATCGGCTTAATGTCTTCCGCATCGAGATCCCGCCGCTGCGCGACCGAAAGGAAGACATCCCCGTACTGGTAAGCCACTTCGTGCAAAAATTCTCTCAGGCGATGAACAAACGCATCACCCGGGTTGCACCCGCGGCTATGAACCAATTACAGGAGCAGCCCTGGCTGGGGAACGTTCGCGAACTGGAGAACGCGGTCGAGCGCGCCATGGTTGTGGGCCAAGAGCCGGAGCTGAAGGAACAGGACTTCATCTTCAAATCCCAAGGCGCTGCCAACGGCGCGGGCAAAACCCTGGAGGACATGGAGCGCGCCCACATCCTGCGGGTAGTGGAACAGTGCGGAGGCAATCAGAGCCATGCCGCGGAGATACTCGATATCGACCGGGTCACTCTCTATCACAAGCTGAAAAAGTACGGCTGGACAAGGACTCCGGTGGAGACGCGGTGAAGCTGGAGCCTGGTTCTCAGTTCTCGGTTCTCAGTTCTCAGTTTGAATCTGGGTTTACTGAGAACGGAGAACTGGGAACTGAGAACTGCCCCATGAAGCTGCTGCAACTGTTGCCGATCGGGAATGTGGATGACGGGCTCATGAAAGATCTGCGGCCCGCCGTCGAAGAAACTTTCCGCGTTCCCTGCAAGGTGCTTCCTGTCCGGTTGGATCCCGAGTTCGCATTCCACGGAGAGCGCCAGCAGTACCACTCGTCGGAAATCCTGCAGCGCATGCAGAGCTTGCTTACCGCGGACTCCTGGCGAATGCTGGGTGTAACGGCCGTGGATCTGTACATCCCGATTCTTACCTTCGTTTTCGGCGAGGCGCAGATGGGTGGACCGTGCGGCGTGGTTTCCGTGCACCGGTTGCGCCAGGAGTTCTACGGCCTTCCGCCCGACCCAACACTATTTCGCCAGCGCGCGCTCAAAGAGGCCGTCCATGAACTGGGCCACACGGTCAGTTTGACGCACTGCGAAGACTACCGCTGCGCCATGGCCCCTTCCCACGCCGTGGAATGGATCGACCTCAAGGAAAGCACGCTGTGCACGAACTGCCAAACCGTGGCAACGCCAATGACGCGGATCTCGTCGGCAAGAATCTTCTGACATCCTACTCAACCCACACCGCCCACTATTTTCCCGGCGGGTGGGCCACTTTGATGGGGAAGCATATCGGGTTTGTCTTTTCAGCAGCCGGGAAAAGAGCGGCTATTTAGCGCTGGTCGTAGTAGCCGGTGCGCGTGCGAGCGGTCATCCCCGGCTTATCGACCGTAACCTGGAGCGCGTGGTACTCGTCCGCCTGATCCGCTGGGAGGCTATCGAACGAGAGGACATAATATGCATTGGCATCCGCCGTGCAGTTTGCGATTGCGGTGGTGAGGTCGTTGGACGCATTCAAGACGCGCCCGCCACTCTGGGTTGAAAGTACCTGCACGCCCATGTCTCCGGGGAGCGCCTGCGACGGCGCTTTTACGCCTTTCAAAAAGTTCTCGTAATATGAAATCCGCGTTCCGCCCGCATTCCACGGAAAGAGTTGGTCCACGCTATAGAGAGTGATGCCGTCCCGCCGGAGTTCGGTGGAAGCGGCCACGATTGAGTTGAAGATGTGCTGCGTATCTTTAGAGCTAAGTAAATGCGTATCCGAGAGCATCGGCCACCCGGGGCCGATCCAAATCACCAGTTTTCTGCCGGGTCGCGTTTTCTCCTGCGCCACGACTGAGGCCAGGGCTTTGAGCGAAATGTCAATGCGGTCTGTCGCGCCATAGAAGCCGTCTTGATACCGAGTCGGGTTCCGCAGCCCGATTGCGTACTTGTCCAAGGCCTCCGCCAGAGCATGTCCATCGCGAGAGGAATTACTGAAATTGGTTCCCGCTTCGGAGAAGATAACCAGCGACACGGGCTGCGCGAGCTTGCCGCCATTCTGCAGCAGAAACTTCTTGACCTCGTCTCTCTCGAAAGCGAGGGCGCGGGTGGAAGCGTTGATGGCGTCAACGACCAGAACGATTTCAACGGGCGGATCGGAAGTGGCGACCGCTTCAACATCCACGGCACGGAAAGAGACGATTCTCTGCGGCCGCTTGTCGTCCAGAACAGTGAAGTCCTGCTCCTGCAGGCCGCGAATAGGCTTGCCGGATTTGTCCGTCACCTGCACGTCGAGTGTGATTTGCCGGTCCGTGGCGCCCGATACCGGAGGTGACTGGTTGGCCGAGCCCGCAGGCTCTGATTGGACGGATTGGGGTGTTGCAGTGTTTTGCCCGGATACGGCAGAGAGTGGCAGAAGAAGCAGGAGAATCAAGCGAAAGAACCAGGCCATACTAACTCACCTCACCCTGGAATTCTCCGCAAGGGGTGCGTCGCGACGATCCGCCACGCCGAAGCCCCAGCGTGTTCTTATCTGACTCGCAATTTTCAGTTTAACAGACGGGCTCGAATCACTTGGCTGGAGCCTCCGGTTTAGCGGGCTGGGAAGGTGTCGTCCCCTTCAGCTTAGCAAAGGATTCCTCCACACGCTTCCGGAAGTCACCACTGTCGTCGTGCTCAAATCCGCTATAGTTCGACTTGACTTGCATCTCACACTCTGTGCCCTTCGATACCAGGGCGACGTGGTTGGTTCGTTGGAGGGCCGCTCCGGTAATGGTGACATGAACGGCGTGCTTCACCTTGTAGGCAGCAGTCATTAGGGTGTCGTTACTCTCCTCGACGTTGTAGTTCTCCGCATCGCCGAGGACGTCTTTGACCGCGCCCCACAACTCGCTGCAAGGAGCGGGATAGGTATTCTTGGAGGTCTTGCCCAACGCCGGCAGAGCAAAAGCAAGCGACATCAAAACCACAACCACAAGTCTCGTCTTCGACATGGCATGTCTCCTCGTAAGGAATGTGCTTCTTAGAATGTCAAAACTGAACAGGAACTCCGTTTTCATGACAACTTAAAAGATAGACCTTGGAAACATTTCGTCAGTGCGCCAAATCACATGAGCCCGTAAGCATCCTCGGGCAATTGCAGTGATCGCAGCGCTGAAGCGCTGTCACCCAAACGCCGCCAGCCGCCCGGTGTCCTGGTGTCTTAGCCTAGGATCGGGGCGGCCGGTGGTTCTTATCTCGGCGTGCTCGTTTCGGCGTCCTCGGCGAGGTGGTTGGCCTCGCAGGCCGCGGTTTGACTTATGACAGGAAGAACTCTTTGGCCAGCGACAGCCACTCTTGGCCGGGGATCTGGTTGGCTACGTCGTTGATGGCTACTCCACCATCCTGGGCCAGCGCTCCCATCGCCATCGGCATCGGCATCCGGTGCTGCAGGCGGCTGGCCGACTCTTCCGTCCACCAGCGGGCGAGCGGGCCACCCAGCAGATTTTTGAAGCTTGTCTTGGCGTCGGGAGACTGCACCGTCACCAGCCAGCCTTCTCCGTAGGGATCGCGGAGCGCCAGTTTAGGATCGCTCATGAGCGCCTGGTTGATTTCAGCCACGGTGCCCTCGATCGGCGAAACCATATCGACGGCAACGTCGTCGCGATAGAGTGTGCACATCTTCTGGCCCTGGCGAATCCACTGGCCGCGCTGCGGCAGCGTGATGTTCTCGACCGTGCCGGTCAGTTTGGAGGCGAAATCATCCATGCCGACTCGCACTAGGTTGGGGCTCTCACTCAATGCCCAGGTGTGACCGGGGTGGTAGCGGAGGTTCTCCGGGACCGCGAAGCCGCCGACCAACGCCGGCTGAAGGCGGGGCGCAACAGCGTCATGCTTTGCGGGGGCGACCTGCAACACTGGGTGCACAAAAGCATCGCGGGTGCGGAAGTAGTCAATCGCCAAGAAAGTTGCGAAGAAGAAGAGAACCAGTAGGACTGTCATAAGTCACCTCGTCGGAGGGCCGTCTAGCGAGCCACTCACACTTTTCTAAAGGCAATCGGCGTGCCAAGACGGGGCGAATTGGGAACGAGGGCGCTGCGGGCTGCGATCTCCTGCGAAATGTGGTGGATAGACGGAAGGCAAGGTCGTGGCGAGGACCGTTGCGATGAGATTGGCAACAATGCTTTGATGGAAAATGCAACAGGCCAAGGCTTGTGTTTTCAGTGTTTCGAGGTGGAGGTAGAGCGTGGCGGATTGGAATCAGTAACTTACGCGAAACGTGCGCATTGTTTAATCTCACAACAGCAAGAGTTGAAGAATGCAACGGTGAAGAGGCCCTCTTCTCCCGCCGGGGGCGAAAATGGCGCTGCCACGTCATCGAGCTCTTGGGAGTTCTTGGCGAAGTGTGGCTTCGCCGTTCTCACCTCTTCACCACCACTCCAATCCCCAACTCGCGCAACTGGCCGTCCGCCACCGGCGTGGGCGCTTCCATCATCAGGTCCTTGGCGGCGGCGGTTTTGGGAAAGGGGATGACTTCGCGCAGACTATCCGCTCCCGCCAGAATCATCACGATGCGATCGAGGCCGAGCGCAATCCCTCCGTGCGGGGGAGTGCCGTACTCTAGCGCTTCCAGGAAGAAGCCGAAACGCGAGCGCGCTTCTTCTTCTGTCATGCCGAGGGCGTGAAAGATTCTGCTCTGTACGTCCTGCCGGTGAATACGGATCGAGCCCGACCCCAGTTCCGTGCCATTCAGCACCACGTCGTAGGCGAGCGCGCGCACCATGGCCGGATCGGTTTCCAGTTTGTCCATGTCTTCATCGTGCGGCGAGGTGAATGGGTGATGGGCGGCGTTCCAACGCCTCTCGCCTTCATCCCACTCGAACATGGGAAAGTTCGTCACCCACAGAAAACGGTAATCGCCTTTTTGAAAAAGCTTGTGCCGGTCGGAATATTTCTGCGCCAGCGCCACGCGCAACAGTCCGGCCGAGGCATAGATGGCCATCTCCGCGGGCGTTACTTTGCGTTTGCTGGCGGGGTGCGCGTCTCCGGTTGCGCCGGAACGCGCCGAGCCCACCACCAGCACCAGCAGATCGTCCGCCGCGGCGCCCGTTTTCGCACGGACTTTTGCTCCCGCTTCGGGGTGCTTGTTCTCGATGCGCTTGAAGTCTTCGAACACGCGCGCTCCGCCCTTCGAGACAAACAGCGGCTTGATGTCGTCGCGCTCCTTGCGCGAAAGCTCACCCACGTGCGGAATGCGCAGGGCAATTACGGGCAGGTCTTTATTGATAGCCAGCGCTTCCAGATCGGAGGGCGCAAAGCAATCGGCCACATCGGTGAAGGCGGGCACGCGCAGGTCGGGCTTATCGATGCCGTACTGCCGAATGGCGTCGTCGAAATCCATGCGCGGGAAAGGCGTCTTGATTTCGTGTCCTGCGGCTTTGAAAGCCGCGGTCAGAAAGCCCTCCACCACTTCCCACACCCGCTCCGGCTGGGGATAGGACATCTCGAGATCGATCTGGGTGAACTCGGGCTGGCGGTCGGCGCGCAGATCCTCGTCGCGGAAGCAGCGCACGATCTGGAAATATTTGTCGAAGCCCGAAATCATCAGGATCTGCTTGAACAGTTGCGGCGATTGCGGCAGGGCGTAGAACATTCCCGGCTGCACGCGGCTGGGGACGAGATAATCGCGCGCGCCTTCGGGCGTGGAGCGCGTCATGAACGGGGTTTCGATCTCGAAGAAGCCCTGCGAAGCGAGGTTGTCGCGGATGGCGAGGGCCACTTTGTGCCGCAACTCGATGTTGAACTGCATCGCGTCGCGGCGCAGGTCGATGTAGCGATATTTCAAGCGCATTTCCTCGTTCGCGAGCACCGTGTCCGAAGGCAGAAAGGGGAGCGGCTTCGACACATTTAGAATGCGCAGCTCTTCCACCACCAGTTCGACTTCGCCGGTGGGGATATTGGGATTGATGGTGTCCGGATCGCGGCGCTTGACCGTGCCGATGGCGGCGATCACGAACTCGTTGCGCAGCGCTTCCGCTTTCTCGTGAACGGCGGCGTTCAGTTCATAGTTGAACACGACCTGGGTCACGCCGGTGCGGTCGCGCAGGTCGACGAAAATGATCTGGCCGAGGTCGCGCCGCCGGTTGCACCATCCCATGAGCACAACTTTCTTGCCAGCATCGGAAAGCCGAAGAGCGCCGCACATATGAGTTCGTCTGAGGTCGCCTAAGAAATCGAGCACGTTTTCGCCTTGTGTTGCCGAAATTGGTACCGCTGAAATCACAGTGGTGAGCCGAACCGTTGATTATAAATGGAAGGGGAATCCCACGAGCGGAAGACGGCTGGTAGCCCCGGCAGGAATCGAACCTGCATATTCAGTTTAGGAAACTGAAGTCCTATCCGTTGAACGACGGGGCCACTGGAAATCAGGTTAGCACGCCTGCGCCGGAGCAAGCACGGGGCGTAAAGGGGCGCTCAATCCGCGCATCATGCGCTCGAACTGTGGGATGTCGAGAGACTGGGGCCCGTCAGAGAGAGCGCGCTCGGGACAAGGATGCACCTCGACGATGATGGCGTCCGCTCCAACCGCAATCGCAGCGCGCGAAACCGCCGCAATCAGGCTCTGCTTGCCGGTGCCATGCGACGGATCGGCCACGACCGGCAGGTGCGAAAGTTCTTTGGCGAGAGCGACGGCGGAAAGGTCGAAAGTATTGCGAGTGGCGGTTTCAAACGTCTTGATTCCGCGCTCGCAAAGGGCAACCTGATCGTTTCCGCCGGAAAGCAGGTATTCGGCGGCCAGCAGCCACTCCTTGACCGTGGCCGAGGGGCCGCGCTTGAGCAGAATCGGCTTCTTGACGGTCGCCAGCCTTCGGAGCAACGCAAAGTTCTGCATGTTGCGTGCGCCCACCTGAAGCATATCGGCGTACTCACAGATCAGGTCCACGTCTTCCGTACTCATGACCTCGGTCACGACCGGGAGGCCGGTGAGATCGCGAGCTTCGCGCAAAATCTTCAGCGCTTCAATTCCCAGGCCCTGGAACTCATACGGGGAGGAGCGCGGTTTGTAGGCTCCGCCGCGCAGCATGGTCGCGCCCACGCGCTTCACCGCTTGCGCCGTCTCGAGCAGTTGCTCGCGCGATTCCACCGAGCAGGGACCGGCAATGACGACCACTTCGGGGCCGCCGATCTTTATTCCTCCGCCAGTCGTTCCCGCACCCACGATGACCACCGACGGCTGCGGCCGGGTCTGCCGGCTGACGAGTTTGAAGGGCTGGGCGATCGCCACTACGTTATCCACTCCGGGCGCAACCGAAAGCGCCTCGATTTCATGGCGGCGCCCGCCGCTGCCAACGGCCGCAACGATGGTGCGCTCGGTACCACGCGTGACGTGGGGCTGGAATCCGGCTTCGCGGATGCGTTGAATGATGTGGTCGATCTGCTGTTCGGTGGCGCTGTCGGACATGTTCACAATCATGGCGATGACCTTTCTATGTGCCGCCAAAAAGAAAAGCCGCGATTCTATCGCGGCTTTGGCGGAATCTTTGAGCTGTCTCTATCGCCCTGGTGACTGGCTGCGATTCTGCACCTCCGCCGCGAATGGAAACCAATAGCGGCTAAACAGGCGGGAGCTGCTAAATCGAGTCATAGAGATGCTGAGACGTAACCCTCGAAATACCGCTGCCTTCCAAAACTGGTCGAACCGGGACTACTGCGCCCCTAGAGAACTGGCAACACTGGAGAACGCGTTGTTGGCGTTGCCCCCAATCAGACGCACAGTGCCGATCACCAATACCAGGATAACGGCGAGCATGACAGCATATTCAGCGATATCCTGCCCTTGATCGTCCGTGCAAATGCTTCGAAGAAACTGCATCATGTATCCTCCGGGGCCCCTGGAGCAAACTATTTCCGGTAAAGCTTGTGCAGCTAATAATGCCGCCTCGGACCGCGATTGTCAATCGCCGCGAAAGCTGGCTTCTTAACGCTGTTGGCACCTCTAGTGAAGTCAGAACCCGAGCCCGGCGCGGAGTTCACGAGACTGTGCAAATTACAGCGTGTGCGCGTTTGCTGAGAGCCTTCAAATTGGCTCGTACCAGTTGTGGTCTCTCTCGTTGTCTCTCTCGTTTTCGGTTGGCAAACAAAAACTACGGTTCTGTGGCCGGAAAAACTGACGATGTCGTCGGGGCGACCGTATCGCTGACGAGTTGGCGCGCGGATTGGGAGGAGTAGTCGAGTACGCGTCCCGGCAGCACTCCGAGGTAAAGCGTAAGCAGCAGGCAAATCGCGATGGCTAGCCCTGACGTCACGGGCACGGGAGCGAAGGGGACCTCGCCCCGTGGTTCACGCATGTACATCATGACGATAATACGCAGGTAATAATAAGCGCCCACCGCGCTATTCAGCACCAGAATGATCGCCAAGCCAACCAGATTCGACTTCAGCGCGGCACTCAATACGTAGAACTTGGCAAAGAAGCCGCCCGTGATCGGAATGCCGATCAAAGACATCAGGAAGAATGTGAAAGTCGCGGCCAGTACGGGGGACCTCCTGCCGAGGCCGGCGTAATCTTCGAGCGTGACATACTTTTCGCCCGCGTTCGCGAAGTGGCTGACGATGGCAAACGCTCCGACGTTCATCGCAGCATAGGCGGCGGAGTAGAACATCGCCGCGGACGCGCCCAGCGCCGGTTGTGCCGCGAACGCGACCAGCAGATACCCGGCGTGGGCAATCGAAGAATAGGCGAGCAGCCGCTTCACGTTGTCCTGCACCAGGGCGCACACATTTCCGAGCGTCATGGAGAGCGCAGCCGAGACCCAGATCAGCCAGAAGCGTCCCGGCGCATTCGCTTCGAACATGACGCGCAGCAAAACCGCGAATGCCGCCGCTTTCGGCCCGGTTGACATCAAGCCGACAATCGGAGCCGGGGCTCCTTCGTAGACGTCAGGAGTCCATACGTGAAAGGGTGCAGAGGCGACCTTGAAGCCCAAGCCCACGAACATGAGCGCCGTCGCAACATAGGCCAGCACCGGCACATTGCCGGAGCGCAGCACCTGGCTGATCGCGTCAATGTTGGTGGAACCGGTCGCCCCGAACATGAGCGCGACGCCGTAGAGGAAGAACGCCGTGGCGAACGATCCCAGCAAAAAGTACTTGAGCGACGATTCGCTGCTGGAAGCCTCGCGGCGCCGGAAACCCGCCAGCACGTAGGTCGAGATCGACGAGATTTCGAGGGCAATAAAAATAAGTACCAGTTCAATCGCCGACGACATTAAACACATGCCAACCGTGCCGAACAGGATTAGCCCGTAGTACTCCCCGGCGCGAATGCGTTGTACCGCTAGATATTCATAAGAACTGAGGATGACCACCGCCGCAATCGCGATGACGAGGAAGTGAAAATAGACGCTGAAGTCTTCCACCCGAACCATGTTCCAGAAAGCGGTTCCGGGATACTGCGCCATCCAGAACGTTGACGCCAGCGCGGCCAGAGTGCCGATCAGCGCGACCGTGCCCAGCGCTTGGTGACTGTTTTCTTCGTCGAGCAGCGGGTCGACAACCATTATCAGCATGCCGAAGATCGAGAGCACCAACTCCGGCAGGATGCGCATGTAGTCGGCGCCTGGCGGCGACGTGGCTGCCTGCAACTGTGCCAGCAGGCCCGGTAATGAATGCGCGAACGTCGTCATCGCCGTTATTGTCGTTATTATTACCCCCATCATTGGCCCACCATCCTGCTCGCCAACTGGGTTAAGGGAGCGAGGGCCGCTTGCACCGCCGGATCAATCGCGCTCAGCCAAACCAGCGGCGCAACACCCATCACCAGTGCGGCAACCGCGATCGGAGCAAGCGCTGCCTTCTCACGCAGGTTGAGGTCGGACAGCGTGTTATTGACGTCGTGCTTCACCTTGCCGAAAAAAACCCGCTGATACATCCAGAGCAGGTAGCAGGCGCTCCAGATCACGCCGGTCGCGGCCAGGATTCCATAGATCGGCCGCGCCTGGAATGCGCCGCTCAGCACCAGGAACTCGCCGATGAAGCCGTTCAGCAGCGGCAGTCCGACTGAGGCCAGCACTGTCACCAGAAAGAAGGTGGCGTACTTGGGCATGGGAGTCGCCAAGCCGCCGAAATCGGCGATCTCGTACGTATGCCGCCGTTCGTAGAGGAGGCCCGCCAGCATGAAGAGTCCGCCGGTCGCGACTCCGTGCGCCAGCATGACGAAGACGGCTCCGTTCAGGCCAGCCGTAGTGAAACTGAAGATTCCGAGGACGACGAATCCGAGGTGGCTGATCGAAGAATATGCGATCAGCTTTTTCATATTCGGCTGCACCAGTGAGACCAGCGCACCGTAGATGATGCCGATCAGCGCCAGCACCATGATCCAGGGGGCATTGCGGTGCGCCTGTGCGGGAAAAAGGCCGACATCGAAACGCAGCAGGCCGTAGGTGCCCATCTTCAGCAGCACGCCGGCCAGCAACACCGATCCGGCGGTGGGCGCTTCCACGTGCGCGTCGGGCAGCCAGGTGTGCAGCGGGAAAATTGGGACTTTTACCGCAAAGGCGATGAAGAAGCCGAGGAACAACCACAGCGAGGCGTTTTCGTAACCGGGGACGCCGCCGCTGCGAATCGCGTTCTGGACGACGACAAAATCGAAGCTGCCGGTCTTCGCATACAGCCAGATTATCGCCGCCAGCATGAACGTCGAGCCGAGGAAGGTAAACAGGAAAAACTTCACCGCGGCGTAGACCTTGCGTCCGTGGCCGTACATGCCGATCAGCAGCGCCATCGGAATCAGCGTCGCTTCCCAGAAGAAGTAGAACAGGAACAAGTCGAGCGAGGTGAAAACGCCGATCAGAGCCGTCTCCAGGATCAGCAGCAGGATGAAGAATTCCTTCACCCTCTCGTGAATCGAAGTCCAGGAAATCAGCACGCACAGCGGCGTGAGGAAGGTGGTCAGCACCACCAGCCAGACGGAAATTCCGTCAATGCCCATGTGGTAATGAATGTTGGGATTAGTGACCCAGACTTTGTCGATCTCGAACTTGAAGGCGCCGATCTCGCGATGCAGGTGTACCGGCAAATGCAGCGAGGCTACAAATGCCAGCAGGGAGATCACGAGAGCAAATAGCTTGATGTCACGATCGCGGCGCGGGATCAGCAGAATCAGCAGCCCGCCCCCGGCAGGGATGAAGGTCACCAGCGAAAGAATGAATGGACTGAGGGTTTCCACATTCATCGGACCCACACTCCCATCCAGATCATGTAGGCGATCACCACTGCCCCGCCAGCGGCCACCCAGCCGGCGTACGACCGCAGATTGCCGGATTGCATGTGGCGAGCGTTGTCAGATACGTGGCGCGCAGCGCTGGCCGAGTTGTTCACCGTGGCATCGATCACGTTCTGGTCGACGCCATGCCAGAGAATCGCGGTCGAGCCGTCGATCAGCGGCTTGACGAAAAGTACGTTGTAAAGCTCGTCGATGTAGTACTTGTGGGCGACCGCCTGGTAGAGCCCGCCGAGGCTGGCGGCGATGCGCGCGGGCAATTGCGGACGGCGGAAATAGAGAGTCCAGGCGAGGAAAAGTCCAAGAAAGGCCGCGCCGACGGAAATCAGCATGAGGAGGGTTTCCGTGCCTGTGCCGGCCGCTTCACCGGCGGTGTCGTGCGCCAGTTCCGCGGCGGCTCCGCTCTGGAAAACCGGGGCGAGGAAGTGTTCGAAGCGGCCACCGATGCCGATCCATCCCCCCACCAGCGACAGGAACGCCAGGACGACCAGCGGGCCCAGCATCACCCACGGGCTTTCGTGGGGCGCTCCGTGGCCATGGCCGTGACTGTGATCATCCTGCCCATGGGCAGCAGCGTGACCGTCCGGATCGGGCGCCGCAGTGCCGCGGTAATCCCCGAAGAATGTGAGGAACCACAGCCGGAACATGTAGAACGAGGTGATAAACGCGGTGATGACGCCGATCAGCCAAAACACCCAACTTCCATACTCACTCGAATAGGCTTTCCACAAGATCTCGTCCTTCGAGAAAAATCCGGCAAAGGGTGGGAAGCCGGCGATCGCAAATGTCGCGATGGTCATGGTCAAGAAGGTCCAGGGCATGTACTGCCGCAGCCCGCCCATCTTTCGCATGTCCTGTTCGCCGCCGATGCCGTGAATGACCGAACCTGCCGCCAGGAACAACAGGCCCTTGAAGAACGCGTGCGTCATCAGGTGGAAGATGCCCGCTGAAAACGCTCCCACGCCACAGGCCATGAACATGTAGCCGAGCTGCGAGACGGTGGAGTAGGCCAGCACTTTCTTGATGTCGGTCTGGGCAATGCCGATGGTCGCCGCGAACAGAGCGGTGAGCGTTCCAATGATGGCGACCACCATCATCGCCATGGGCGCGCGCTCGAAGATCATGTGTGACCGCGCCACCATGTACACGCCCGCCGTCACCATGGTTGCCGCATGGATCAACGCGGAGACCGGAGTGGGGCCTTCCATGGCGTCCGGCAACCAGACATAAAGAGGAATCTGCGCCGACTTGCCGGCCGCGCCTACCATCAGCAGCAGACCGACCGCTGTGAGCAGGCCCACGCCCGCAGTCTCCGTCGGGAGCGTCTGCACCGCGGTAAAGACGCGTGTGAAGTCAAGCGATCCGAAGTGCTTGATCATCAGGAAAAGAGCAATCAGGAATCCAAAATCGCCAATGCGGTTGACAATGAATGCTTTCTTACCGGCTGCGGCGGCCGAGTCCTTTGTGAACCAGAAGCCGATCAGCAGGTACGACGCCAGGCCCACGCCCTCCCAGCCGATGAACATGACCAGGTAGTTCTTCGCCAGCACCAGCGTCAGCATGAAGAACATGAACAGGTTCATGTACGACATGAAGCGGTAGTAGCCGTCGTCTTCCCACATGTAGCCGACCGAGTAGATATGAATGAGGAAGCCGACGCCGGTGACCACGAGCAGCATGACGAGCGATAACTGGTCGAGATAGAAACTGTAGTCAACTTGAAAGCTTCCGGCGCGGAGCCAGTGTGCGAGATTGAAATAGTAAGGCGCGGATGCCGAAGAGAAACTCGAAGCAATCAGCAACGCCAAGCAGAATGCGGCGCCGCAGAAAATGAGCGCGATCGCCGTTATCGCTTTCTTCGACGACTGCCGGCCAAAGAAGCCATTGATCGCCGCCCCTGCCAGGGGAAGAATTGGGATTAGCCAGAGATAAGGATTCGGCGTCATAACTTGAGCAGATTCACCTGATCCACATTCAAAGTTTCACGCGTGCGATAGACGGCAATGATGATCGCCAGGCCCACCGCGGCCTCAGCGGCGGCCACTACCATCACGAAGAAGACGAAGACCTGCCCGCTGAGCGCCTGCCAGTGCGCGGCGAAGGCCACGAATGAAAGATTCACGCCGTTCAGCATCAGCTCGATCGACATGAAAATCGTGATGATATTGCGCTTGATCAGGAAGCCGAGCACGCCGCACACGAACAGGATTCCGCCCAACACGAGATAGTAAGAAAGAGGGACCATTATCTTTATCCTTCGTCCTTTCTCGCGGCGCGGGCCACGGCTTCGGGCCGGCTGGCGAGCACGACCGCGCCCATGATGGCGATCAGGATCAGCACCGACGTGACTTCAAAGGGCAGCAGAAAATTGTGGAAGAGAAGCCGGGCAATATCGGCGGGATCGCCCTTTAACGCTCCGATGGGGACCCCCCCTTGCATGTTGGAGCGATAGAGAAGCGTCCAAGCGACGAGCACGCCGCCGATCAGCACGCCGGGAACGCCGAGCAGGATTGCAACCCGGCTCCCTTTGGTGCGCTCTTCTTGGCCGGCGTTCAGGAGCATGATGGTAATCACAAACAACACCATGATGGCGCCGGCGTAGACAATCACTTGCACCGCAGCCACAAATTCCGCACCTAACAGAAGATACTCGACAGCGAGCGAGGCCATCACCGAGATCAGCGAAAGCGCGCTGTTAATGGGATGGCTCTGCACCAGCAGGTTGACGGCCCCCGCCACGCAGATCGCTCCGAAAAAGAGAAATAGAATTAAATGAAACATTGTTTGCTAGTTCTCAGTTCTCAGTTCCCGGTTCTCAGTAAGCCCAGACCTAAACTGGGAACTGGGAACTGAGAACCGAGAACTGCTTTCAAGCTCTCCAGGCTACAACCAGCGCCGTATAAACAATGTTGGCCACCGCCAGGGGCAGCAGAACTTTCCACCCGAACGCCATGAGCTGGTCATAGCGCAGGCGCGGTAAGGTCCAGCGCACCCAGACATACAGAAACATGAAAAAGAAAGCCTTCAGACAGAACCAAAACACCGGCATCACCGCTTGCAGGATGGGTGGGCCAAAGATCGGCCCGTGCCATCCGCCGAGAAACATTATCGTGGCCAGGCATGCGACCGTCAGCATGTTGGCGTACTCGGCCATGAAGAACATCGCGAATTTCATCGAGCTGTACTCGGTGTGGTATCCCGCCACCAGTTCCGACTCGGCTTCCGGCAGATCGAACGGGCCTCGGTTAGTCTCGGCATACGCGGAAATCAGATAGATGAAAAATCCCAGCGTCTGCCCGTGAAAAATGTTCCAGCGCGGAATGAAGCCCCAAAAGCGGCCGCCCTGAAAATCCACAATTTCACGCAAACTGAGGCTTCCCGACATGATCACCACTCCCACCAGCGCCAGGCCGAGCGAAACTTCATAGCTCACCATCTGGGCGCTGGCGCGCAATCCGCCGAGCAGCGAGTATTTGTTGTTCGACGACCATCCGGCCAGCGCGATACCGTACACGCCCATCGACGTAATCCCGAGAACCACCAGCAGCCCGATATTCAAGTCGGTAATCTGCAGGTAGGTGCCCCACGGACCGACGTTCACCCAGTTGCCGAACGGGATCACCGAAATGGACGTGATGGCAAAGACCATTGAGATGATGGGGGCCGCAATGTAAAGCGGCTTGTAGACATGGGGCTGCGTCAGGTCTTCTTTGAAGATGTTCTTGACGCCGTCGGCAATCGGTTGCAGCAGGCCGAAAGGTCCAACCCGCGTCGGGCCCCAGCGGTTCTGAATGTGCCCCGCCACCTTGCGCTCCAACCAGACGCTGTAGGCCACCCCGAACAGCAGAAGACCAACCACGACAACCGACTTGATGATCGAAATGATGATGAAGGTCGTTATGCTCAACGAAATTTCTTTCGTGTTCTTATGTCACGCGGACACTCTAGCCCGCGTGTTTTCATCTACCGGACAGCTATGTCGTCCTAGTCCGCCGCAACTTCAGCGCCTGCGGACTTGTTTTCATAAACCGAGTTCAAAGTCTTGGAATACTTTCCCAACGTGCCCGAGCTGAACAAATCGTCGTTGGCCGGGACGATCAGTTCCGGCTTCTGAACCAGGCTCGCGCCGCTTTCGGCAATCTCGAGATGCTGATCGTTGCCCGCCAGCAGATTGACCCGCGAAATATCGTACCCGGCAACCACGCGCTGGATCTCGTCCAGAATCGCCATGGGATCGAAGGGCGTCATTTTCGGTTCCAGGTTGTGCGCTTCGAGCCACACTGCGTGCCGATCCGCTTCGCCCGACTGCGCGCCGCGCGTCTGTCCCATGTCAGAGTGCGTTCCGCTCCCGAACGGCACCAGACCGCTCACATCGCTGCCCATGGCGTTGGCGATGCGTACGATCATCTCGAAGTCCGGCTTGGTGTTCGCTACTTCGCCCGCCTTTTTCACCAGTTGCAGATCGCCGCAGGTGTTCGTATACGTTCCCGTTTTCTCGTAGGCGTTGGCGGCCGGCAAAACCACGTCGGCGATGGTCGCGGTTTCGGTCAGGAACATCTCCTGAACCACCACAAAACTTTTCGAAAACACAAAGGGATCAATGCCCAAATGGCCGATCGGATTCGAGCCCACCACGTAAAGCGCTTTCAGTCTCCCGGCCTTCGCCGCCTCGGCCATCTCCGGCAGGCTCAGGCCTTTTTCGGTTGGCAGCTTGCCCCATTCCTGTTCGAACTTCTCTGCACCGGCGACGGGTTCGTATCCCGGGAGAAGATCGGGATAAAGCCCCATCTCGCTGGCCCCGCGGGAATTCGCATAATCGCCCAGGCAGATCAGCTTTGCTCCGTTCAAGGTTGCGGCAAAACTCACCAACTTCTCGATGTCCTTGCCGCGCAGTTCAGAACCGAAGGCGATGACCATGTTCTGTTCGGCGCGGATTTTCTCTCGCAGCGCGATCCAGGCGTCGCGCGTCATGCCGGGCTCGGATTCCGAAAGCGGCACGACAAGTGCATCAAGCACAGAATCGTCGCCGGCCAGAAATGCGACTGCCTTCGCTTCAGCGCCCGCCGGTACCAGCGCGAATTCCGCCGCCTGCCGGCGCAACTTGATGGGCGCGGAGTTGATCACATAAAGCCGCGCCCGGCGCAACCGGACGTTCGTCCGGATCTGCCATGCCAGCAGCGGATGCTGATTTGTAGGGTCGTTGCCGATCACAAGAATCGCGGGCGCATTCAACACGTCGCGCATGGAAGCGGTTTTTCCAGGCTTGCCATGAAGCGCCGCCGCGAGCGCGGGATAGTCCGCCGTCCGATGATGGTCGACGTTATTGGTCTTGAGCACGACACGGGCAAATTTTGAGAGAAGATAATTCTCTTCGTTGGTGGTGCGATTCGACCCGATCACGCCGATCGCGCTCCCGCCGCCTTCATTCTTAACTCCATCGCGAACTTCACGAAACTGTTTGCCGATCAGTTCAAAAGCTTCTTCCCAGGTCGCAGGCGTGAGCTTGCCGTTCTTGCGAACAAGCGGCTCGGTGAGGCGCTCTTTGTGGTGCGCAAAGTCAAATGCGTAGCGGCCCTTAATGCAGAGGAAATCGTTATTGATCCCGCTCTTGTCTCGATTGTCCCCGCGCACGATCTCCATGCCGGTGTCCGAGCGGCGCACACCCAGCGTGGTCTTGCACCCGTCCCCGCAGTGGGTGCAGATCGTGCCCACGTGGTTCATCTCCCACGGACGCGTCTTGTAGCGGTAAGCGCCCGAGGTGAGCGCACCGACCGGGCAGATGTCGATGCACATGCCGCACTCTTCGCAGTCAAGGCTACCGCCCTGGTTGGGAGCGATGATCGAACTGACGCCGCGGTTCTGCACGCCCAGCGCCCAAACGTCCATGCCTTCGCCGCAGACGCGCACGCAGCGGTAGCACAGGATGCAGCGCGGACGGTCGAAATACACCACCGGAGACCACTGCTGTTCTTCGCGGTGGTTCTTGGCCTCCGTGTACTTCGATTCCGGCGCGCCATAGGAGAACGCCATGTCCTGCAGTTCGCACTCGCCGCCGGCGTCGCACACCGGGCAATCCAGCGGATGGTTGCCGAGCAGCAACTCAACCATCGCCTTGCGGGCCTGGCGCACTTCATCGCTATCGGTCGAGACGATCATGCCCTCGGTCACGCCCGTGGTGCAGGCGGTTTGAAGCTTGGGCATCTTCTCGATCTTGACGACGCACATGCGGCAGGCGCCCTGCAACGAAAGCCCCGGATAGTAGCAAAACGAGGGCACTTCAATGCCCGCGCTCTTGCAGGCCTCAATCAGCAGCGACCCCGCGGGAGCGGTGATCTTTTTGCCGTCGACAGTGAGTGTTACATCGGGCATTGGGATTCTCTACGCCATTACGGGATGCCGCTCGGCCGCGCCCGCTTTTTCAAACGGGCACGGCTTTCCATCCAAATGATCTTCAAACTCTTTTCTGAACTTCTTCACAAATGCCATGGTGGGCATCGCGGCTGCGTCTCCGAGCGGACAGAAAGTCTTCCCCAACATGTTTTCCGCAAGGTAGTAGATATTGTCGATATCTTTATTTACGCCCGCGCCGGCATGGAATCGCGTCAACGTCTTCTTCAGCCAGTCAGTGCCCTCGCGGCATGGGATGCACCAGCCGCAGCTTTCATGCTGATAAAACTTGATGGTGCGCAGGGCGAACTTCACGATGCAGGTAGTATCGTCGAGCACCGTAACACCACCCGATCCCAGCATCGAACCCGCTTTGGCGACCGAGTCGAAGTCCATGGCGACGTCGATTTCCTCCGGCAGCAGCACCGGCGTCGACGATCCGCCCGGAACCACGGCTTTCAAACTGCGCCCGTTGGGAATTCCGCCGCCCACCTCATAGATCATCTTCTTGAGGTTATAGCCCATCGGAAGCTCGTAGACGCCGGGCTGGTTGAGATGTCCGGCGAGGCAGAACAGCCGCGTTCCGCCATTCCTCGGCGAGCCCAGTTTCGCGTACCAGTCCCCGCCGCCCAAAATGATGTGCGGCACGGCGGCGAGGGTCTCCGCGTTGTTAATCACGGTCGGCCCGCCCCATAGTCCAACCACGGCCGGAAACGGCGGCCGGATGCGCGGAATGCCGCGCTTGCCCTCGAGCGACTCCATCAGCGCCGATTCTTCGCCAACTTCGTACGCTCCCGCTCCACCGTGCCAGTGAATGTCCAGATCGTATCCGCTGCCGAAAATGTTCTTGCCGAGGAACCCTTTTGCGTACGCGTCCTTGATCGCCTTCTGCATGATCACCGACAGGTAGCGATACTCGCCGCGAATGTAGATGTACCCCGTATGAGCGCCGACCGCAAACGAGGCGATCATGACGCCTTCAATGATCGAGTGCGGATCGTGTTCGAAAATCAGGCGATCCTTGCAGGTGCCGGGTTCGCTCTCGTCCCCGTTGCAGAGCACATATTTCGGCTTGGCCGATTGCTTCGGGACAAACGACCACTTCATTCCCGCACTGAATCCGGCGCCGCCGCGACCGCGCAGGCCGGAGTTCTTCACTTCATTGATGATCGCGTCCGGTTCCATGGCGAGCGCCTTCTGCACGGCTTTGTAGCCGTCCAGTTGGAGATAGCGATCGATATCCGTAGCGCCCTGGCCAAAGCGCTTCGAGATAACGCGGACCTCGTCGGGATGGGAAACCAGAGAAGCCATTTTGTAATTTTGTAATCGGGTAATTTGGTAATTTTGAAACCTAAACCCGGACGATTTTAGATTACAAAATTACCCAATTACCAAATTACAAAATCCCTACTGCGTTCCCTTCTTCTTATATTCGTCCAGAATCTGATCCAACTTCGCGGTCGTCAGGTTTTCATGAAAATCGTAATTCACCTGCACCGCCGGAGCCCAGCTGCACGCGCCAATGCATTCCACTTCTTCCAGCGAGAACAAGCCGTCTTGCGTCGTGCCCTTGTGGTCAATGCCCAGCTTCTTTTTGCAATGGTCAAGCAGTTCCTCGCCACCGCAGAGCATGCACGCGATATTGGTGCACACCTGCACGTTATACTTTCCGCGCGGTTTGGTGGTCAGCATGGAGTAGTAACTGATCACGTTGCGGACTTCGAGTTCGGTGAGGTCCAGCCGCCGCGCCAGTTCTGCGATCACCTCGTCGGTCAGCGCGCCGGTCTCATCCTGGGCATAGAGCAGCGTCGGCACCAGTGCCGAACGCCGCGTCGGATAGTGCGTCAGCATCTCGGCAAACCGCGTTTCGAATTCTTCGGAAAACTTCATAAATCCCTACCGGTCCACATCACCCAATATGACGTCGATGGACCCAATGGCTGCGACCACGTCAGCAATCAGCTGCCCTTCGCACATTTTGGCCAGCGACTGCAGATTCGCGAAGGAGGGTCCGCGCATGTGCACGCGATACGGCTTGGCCGTGCCGTCGCTGACGACGTAGTATCCCATCTCACCGCGCGGCGATTCGACCGCCTGGTAAACTTCGCCCGCTGGAACCCCGAAGCCCTCGGTGATGATCTTGAAGTGATAGATAAGGGCTTCCATCTGCGTCTTCATTTTTTCGCGATCGGGCAGCACGATCTTGGGCGCGTCGGCTTTGATGGGTCCTTCCGGCATTCCCGCCAGCGCCTGCTGCACCATGCCAATCGATTCCCGCAACTCCTCAACGCGGCATATGTATCGCGCGAACACGTCCCCTTCGCTGCGGACCGGCACCTTGAATTTGAAGTTCTCGTAGCCGGTGTAAGGAGCATCGCGGCGGAGGTCAATGTCGACCCCGCTGGCGCGCAAGGTTGGACCGCCTGCGCCCAGAGCAATCGCATCTTCCGCGCTCAGGTAAGCGATGCCCTTGGTGCGCCTCGTGAAAATCGGATTTCCGGTCAGTAAGCCCTCATATTCATCCACGTTCCCGGGAAAGCGGTCGGCGAACTTCTTGACCTTCTCGAAGAATCCGAGCGGCGGCTCCAGCGCCAACCCGCCAATGCGGAAATACGACGACATCATCCGCTGCCCGCTGACCATCTCATAAAAACGCAGAACGTCCTCGCGCTCGCGGAAGCAATAGAGAAAGACGGTCATCGCGCCCAGGTCCATGGCGGACGATCCCAGCCAGACCAGGTGCGAATTGATGCGGGTCAACTCATTCATCAGAACCCGCATCCACTGCGCCTTCGGAGGAATCTCCAGTCCCAACAGCCTCTCCACTGCCAGGCAGTAGGCGAGATTGTTGGTCATGGGGCAGAGGTAATCGATGCGATCCGTTAGCGGCACCACTTGCTGGTAGAACTTGGCTTCGCAGGTTTTCTCGATGCCGGTGTGCAGGTAGCCGATCTCCGGCCGAAGCCGCACGATCGTCTCCCCCTCAATCTCCACCACCAACCGCAGAACCCCATGCGTCGAGGGGTGTTGCGGCCCCATGTTCAGGATCAGCGTGCCCTCCTGGCCGGGCTCAGCGACAGTGGCGGGAAGTTGCGTCATGACCTAACGGTAACCCTCCACCGGGTAGTCCTTGCGTAGAGGATGGCCTTCCCAGTCATCGGGCATCATGATGCGTTTCAGGTTGGGATGGCCGGTGAAGCGCACGCCAAACAGATCGAACACTTCACGTTCGTAGAAATTGGCCGAAGGCCAGACCGAAGTGACCGATTCGATCGCCGGACTGGAACCGTCCAGGCGGACCTTCAGACGCACCCTTTCTTTATGGGGAATCGAAAGCAGATGGTAAACCACCTCAAAGCGCGGCTCTGAGGGGTACCAATCCACGCACGTGAGGTCGCATAAATAATTGAATGGGCAATCGGCGGAGTCGCGCAAAATGGCGCAAGCCTCGCGGATTGCATCCTTCGAGACCCAGATCGTAAGCTCTTCACGATCGAATTTGGCCGCCTGCACCACGGAGGCATTCCATGCCACCAAGCGGCCCAAGGCGGGATGCGACTTCAACTCCTCGATATTGGTGATGGGGGGAGCCAGTGGCATCAGACGTCTCCCCGCTTGGCGGCTGCGGGCCCCCAGTCGATTACGCCTTTATTCCATACATAGAAGAGGCCGACCAGAATAATCGCGATGTACACCATCATCTCCCAAAAACCGAACATCTTCAGTTCGCGCAGGATGACCGCCCAGGGGTAGAGGAAAACGGCCTCCACGTCGAACAAGATAAAAAGCATGGCCACCAGGTAGAACTTGACGGAGAATCGTCTCCGAGCATCGCCGACGGGCTCGACCCCGCACTCGTAGGGGGACATTTTGGCCAGACCCGGCTTATGCCGGCCAACCAACTGGGAAAGAATCACAATCCCTGCCGAAAGGGCTATGGCGATGCCGAAGTGCATCAGGAGGGGGAGGTAGCGAGCGAAGTAATTGTCCGGCATAGGAGGAGCTATATATAATCTCGGTCCAGCGCAACAGTAAACGTTCTAGCTTAATTTTCAGGGGCGGAAGTGTCAAGCTAAGTAACCGTTTTTTAATAGTTTATCCAGCGGAACCTGTCGCTTGACACGAAAACGACAGGAACTAAAACGGGGACCAGGGAGAGCGTGCACCGCATGATCTTTGGGTTTAATACGGACATTCGGCACGAAGACACGATCTACCACGTGCAAAGCGAAGCGCGCGAAGGCGAGCAGTTGCTGCAGACCCAAGTCTTCGTTCGGGGCCGTTGCATCGGGAAGCGCGCCATTCCCTATGGCCCCGGAGCGGCGGAGGGCACAGTCAGATCGCAGGACGACTCTCCGAGCATGTCTCCGAGCAGCGATCCGGATAAAGAAAAAATGCTGCGCGATCTGCATCGCGAGGTGCTCGATGCCATCCGCGATGGCAAGATCGATTCCATCTTCGACAAGCGGGAGACACCGGAGACGCTGGCGGCCGTCAAAGAGCTTGACCTGGAGTGGATCAATGCCAGTTCCGTGCATTCGAGCGGCGCTTTGACACTGCAGATCCGAGTCACCGACGGAGGCGCTACGGTCGAAGGCGCTCGGCTCACACTCCGCCTGGCCCGACCAGACTCCGCGCCCTACTACGCGCAGGTTCTCACCGACGCCCAGGGGAACGCCGAGATCAGCGTTCACGTGGATGAAAAGTCGCTGGCAGATTACTCCGTGCTGGTGCAAGCGAATTTCGACGGACGAACGGCGACCCGCAAGTTCCAGCTGCGCGCCGCGATCTAGCACCGTATCAGGGCATCGCTTTAGCAATGCCAAAAGCCCCCGAAATTACTGCCCCTTTAGGGGCTGCGCGCAGCTGGCGCCGGATCGAAGAACCGCAGAGATGCGACAATTGAATCGATGAATCTGACGATCAATGGCGAAACTCAAATCTCATCCGCCGCAACTCTGGGTGCGCTCGTCGCGCAACTCGGCATGAAGCCGGACCGTGTGGCGATCGAACTGAACCGCGAGATCGTGCCCCGCGACCGTTGGCCGCAGACTCCACTGCACGACGGAGACCGGCTGGAGATTGTCCAATTCGTCGGAGGCGGATCGGGATAGGCGCGGCCTAGCTTTACTTGACGTCCCCGCAGGTTGGCCCCAGGTATTTGGAGCTGAAGGTGAAGTTCATGTTCATGGTATGGCCGTTGGCGTTGGTGGCAGACTGCATCGTCCCCTTGACGTGATCGGAACCGACAGTCTCCAGCACCAGCGTTCCATCGGTCGAAGCCTGCTTTTCTTCACAGTGAATCTTCACTTCCAGCTTGCTGCCCGTGGAATTCACGACGGTGCGGGTACACTCCCCGCGGTTGTTGCTGAAAGCAGAGTTCTTTGCAAGTTTCTCTTTTGTGATGCATTCTTTGCGGACGTCTGTGCTCGGCCCGCCCTTCATCATCGCTTCCATGCGGGCGCGCTGCTCCGGAGGCATCTTGGCAAGAACGTCGGGAGGGATGTCCGGCATGGCTGGCATGCCGCTCATGGAGTGAGTCACAGTCATTTCCCAAAGACCCTCCTTGACGTTGAGGGGCGTGACATTGTCGGCGGCCCAGAGGGTTAGCGAGGAGAAGACGACTAGGGCAAGAAGAAATTTGGCCATCGGGACGCTCCGGTTTTGTTCGATCTGGTTGCGTTGAACGGGATTGCACGCTGCGAGTTCTAGTATACAAATGAATGGGGCGAGAGCAACCGTGCGTTGAATTTTTGCCAGCGGCGGAAAAACAGAGTGGTAAAAACTCTATTTTGTTCTTGCTTTTGGGTGCTGCAGCGGTTCCACCGCTGCGATAATTTGCTTGTTTTCATCGACGGCTTTAGCCGCTGAGCTAGTTTCACGCTGGAAAAGCTCGCTCACAGGAGCATGCCGGCAATCGAAGCCGACATCAGGTTGGCCATGGTTCCGGCCAGCATGGCGCGAATTCCCAGACGCGCGAGCTCGCCGCGCTTGTTGGGAGCGAGTGCTCCGATGCCGCCCAACTGAATTCCAATCGAGCTCAGATTGGCGAAACCGCAGAGCGCAAAGGTCGCAATCGTAAACGAGCGGGGGTCGAGCATCGCCCTCTGCGGTCCGAGCATCGAGAAGGCCACAAGCTCGTTCAACACCATGCGCGTGCCCAGAAGATTGCCGATGGCCGAACAGTCGTGCCAAGGGACCCCGATGACCCAGGCGACCGGGGCAAACAATGTGCCGAAGATCTGCTGCAGGCTGGAGGGAAACCACAGCACTCCGAGCCGGTTGTGAATGCCGCCGAGGAGGCCGTTGGCCAAAGCAATCAGCGCGAGGAATGCAATCAGCATGGCGGCAATATTGAGCGCGAGGCCTAACCCGTCGGTGGTGCCGCGCGCAATCGCGCCCAGCAGGTTTTCACTTTTCTCGGCGCCCACTTCTTCCTCGCTCATGACGACACGGCCTGCGGTCTTCGGAACTTCCGTCTCCGGCACGAGCATCTTTGAAATCAGGATGGCGCCGGGAGCGGTCATGATGACCGCGCTCAGAAGATGTTTGGGCTCGATGCCGAAGAAGATATAGGCAGCCATGATGCCTCCGGAGACGTGGGCCATGCCGGCGGTCATTACGGTCATCAGTTCGGAGCGGGTGAGGTCGGGAAGAAACGGGCGGATGGTGAGCGGAGCCTCCGTCTGGCCCATGAAGATGCTGGCCGCCACGTCCAGAGACTCAGCGCCGCTCGCGCCCATGAAGCGGGTCATCACCTTGGCGGCGAGTTTGATAATGAATTGCATGATCCCGTAGTGATAGAGCACGGCGAAAAAGGCGGCGATAAAAATCACCGTCGGCAGCACCTGGAAGGCGAAGAAAAATCCCATCGGCTTTTCTGGCGCACCGAGCCCACCGAAAACGAACTTCGATCCTTCGAAGGAATAGCTAAGCAAGCGATTGACGGCGTCTCCCGCCTTTTCGAAAAGCCGGCGTCCGAACTCGATCTTCAGAACGAAGATGGCGAACACAACTTGCAGGCTCAGCCCCCAGACAACCGTCCTCTTGTTGATCGCGCGGCGGTTGGTGGAGAAGGCGTAGGCGAGGCCCAACATGGTGAGCAGACCGAGGATGCCAGTAAAACGTCCCATCTAGTGTTCCCCTTTATAAATCACACGATGAACCAAGGATGTTTTGTGCACCGGCGCAGCGGCCCCAATCTGATAGCTCTCTTCCAGCAGCTTTCTAGCGCGCGCGGCCTGTGCGTCGGCGTGGCCGTGATCGGAGTGGCAATGCATGGTGCAGAGCGCCTCGCCGGCGGAAACTCTGTCGCCGATCTTTTTATGAACTTCGATACCGACAGCAGGATCGACCGAATCTTCCTTGCGTTCGCGGCCTCCGCCGAGGATGACGCAAGCGGTGCCAACCTGTTCGCACAAGATGCCCGTCACATATCCGCTTTGTGGACTAGGCACATCGACACGGTGATCAGTATCCGGGAGGCGGGTCGGATCGTCGATCGTGCTGATGTCGCCTCCCTGCAGCTCGACCATCTGGCGGAACCTGTCGAAGGCTTGGCCGGAGGCGATGATTCGCTCGGAGAGTTGCTTGCCCTGCGCCACCGTCTTGGACGCTCCGCCGAGATAGAACATCCAAGCCGCTAACTCGATGCAGAGATCGCGCAAATCCTCGGGTCCGCCGCCGTGTAATACCTCGATGCACTCCTGCACTTCGAGCGCATTGCCGACCATGCGGCCGAGCGGCTGGTTCATGTCGGTGATGAGCGCGACCATCTGCTTGCCCATGCGTTCGCCAGTTTCGACCATAAGTTCGGCGAGGAAGACGGCGTCTTCCTCCTTTTTCATGAAAGCCCCCGACCCGGTCTTCACGTCGAGCACGAGCGCGTCCGTGCCTTCGGCCAGCTTCTTGCTCATGATCGAGGCGCAGATGAGATACGGACTCTCGACCGTGCCGGTAACATCGCGCAACGCGTACAACCTGCGGTCCGCGGGAGCGATTTTCTCCGTCTGGCCAATCATCGAACATCCGCAGGCTTTGAGAACGCGATGGAACTCGGGCACCGTCAGATCTGTGCGAAATCCGGGAATGGATTCGAGCTTGTCGAGCGTGCCTCCGGTGTGGCCCAATCCGCGGCCGCTAATCATAGGGACGTAAAGACCGCCGGCAGCGACCAGCGGGGCCAGCACAAGCGAGGTCTTGTCGCCGACGCCGCCGGTGGAGTGCTTGTCCACTTTCTTTGCGGGGAGGAAACTGAGATCGAGAACTTCGCCGGAATGCAGCATGGCGTCGGTAAGGGCAGCGGTTTCCTCGCGAGTCATTCCGCGCAGCACGACTGCCATGAGCCAGGCGGCCATCTGGTAATCGGGAATACTGCCTTGGGTGCAACCATCGACGAGGTATCCGATTTCAGCGGCGGATAATGCGCCGCCATCGCGCTTCTTGCGAATGAGATCAATGGCGCGGAACGAGGATTCGGAAACCCTGGGCTGGCTCACTTGAGGCGGAAACCCTCCGGCAGAAGATCGGTGATGAAACTTTGCTTCGGGCCTTTTTCGCCCTGGTAGAAGACGATGGCGCGCGGCCCAAATTCATAGATGACCTGGCGGCAGGCGCCGCAGGGCGAGCAAGGGGCTCCCCGATCGTTCGTGACGGCGACGGCGCGAATCTCCAGTTCTGGACCAAGCTTGGCGATAGCGGAAAAGACAGCGGTGCGCTCGGCGCAGTTCGTCAGCCCGTAAGAAGAGTTCTCAACATTGCATCCCAGGAAGATTTCGCCCTTCGAGGTGAGGATGGCTGCGCCCACCCTGAACTTGGAGAAGGGCGCGTAGGCATTCTTCAGTACCTTTCGCGCCGAACGCAGCAGGCGTTCGCGCATGGCAGCGGGAACCTTTGTTGTTGGCATACCGAAACCATTTCGCTGAAGATCGAGGGTGGGCCATTGTAACGCCTGGCCGACTTCGGCGGTAGAGATTTTCGCGGCCTGGGGCGCTGGAAGCGATCACACCCATGTGCTTTCGTGAGAGCCTGGGACCTCGCAGTCGCTGTGGGGCTGGCGTACTTCGAAATGAGAGCTGCCCCTTGCCAACCGGCGGCAGCGCGTTGACTTTTGCGCGCTCTACAGGCAAACTCTCAATTCGCCCGTGCCCCGCGTTGGGGCCAGCACTTTAAGCCCGACGGCAAGCGAGGCGAACGCCGGCTCAGGAACCGTTCCCACTATGCCCTCAGACCGCGTCTCCTACACGCTCGATTCGACGTTGGAGACGGTGAACAATGCCGAAGAGACGGCCAGCCGCATGGCCGCCGAAGCCGGCTTTGACGAAGAGGAGGTCATGAAGATCTCCATGGCGGTGCGGGAAGCCGCGGTTAACGCAGTTTTGCATGGCAATGCCTACGACCCGAGCAAGAAGGTTACATTCGCGTTTGAGCGGACGACTCAGGACCTCGTCATCGTCATCCGCGATCAAGGCAAAGGGCTCGATGTCAGCAGAATTCCGGATCCATTGGCGCCCGAGAACCTGCTCAAGACATCGGGGCGGGGCATTTTCCTGATACGCTCGTTCATGGATGTGGTGGAAATTAACCCCTCCCAAACGGGCACCGAACTTATAATGATCAAGCACGTCCACGGCAACCCCGCGGACTCCAAGGAGGCTCCCCAGTGAGCATGAAGTCCAGTACGCGTCAGGTGGATGGCGTCACGATTGTCGACCTCAGCGGCCGCATCACCCTCGGCGAAGGCAGCGTAGTTCTGCGCGAAACGGTGCGCGATCTGCTTTCCAAGGGGCAGAAAAAAATCCTGCTGAACCTCGCCGACGTGAACTATATCGACAGCTCAGGCATCGGCGAACTCGTCAGCGCCTTCACCACGGCCAAGAACCAGGGTGGCGAACTTAAGCTGCTCAATCTCACCAAGAAAGTGCACGACCTGCTGCAGATCACGAAGCTGTACACGGTCTTCGATGTGAAGGAAGATGAAGCAGCGGGCGTAAAAGCTTTCAACAAGTAGCGCGCTCGCACTGCTTGCGGCCGCGAGAACTGTGGCAGGCGGGGGCCGAGCCCGATCCCACCCCATCACGCCAAAACCGGGCGTGCCGGGGGCCGCGGCAACTTCCCTTTTCGGGAAGTTTCCGCGAAAATTTTCTTCCGGATTGGCCTAGGGCTTGTCCTCCACGCATATGATTAGCACTGAAGGCGCGCTTTTTGGGCGCCTCAGTTATTATGCGTTTACTTACTCTCACTTTCTTCTTCATAACCGTTGTTGTGCTGAGCGGAGTTTGCTTCGCGCGCAATAGCTCTCCGAGTAACTGCGTTTCATTTGTGGAGGCGAGCAAGCATGTGGGCACGAGCGCCTGCGTTAGTGGAACCGTGCTGCACGTAGAAGATGGCCGCAGCGGCGCTAAGATCCTGAATTTCTGCAAGGACAAGGCCTGTCCCTTCACCGTAGTCGTGTTCCCGGCCGATCTTAAGAAGATGGGCGACGTTCGCCAGCTCGAGGGCCGGCAGGTTGAAATTAAGGGAACCATCCGGGACTACGACGGACGCGCAGAGATCATTTTGCGCCGCTCCCAGCAACTGGGCGAGGGCGCTTTTCTCCTGTTTCCAACGGTACCGACCGACTACGACGTCGAGCGCCCGGGCCACTACAGCGCCGGAAAGTTCAAACGCCCGAAGGAGCCCAAAAAGAAGGATTCAAAGCAGCACGACCCGATGTCGATCGAAGATCCAGACGAGCCATAAGAAAAGCTGCTTCAAACCTGGCGGCTTGAAGCAGCCCTGCCGTCACTCGCTTCAAGTTAGAAGTGGAACACAATACCGGTTGTGATTCTGACGTTGTCGTTGCTCGTGGTGAGGTTTGAGAAATGATAGTAAACATAGTCAAATTCAGCGAGGCGAACCGCGACGGCCCGGTTGACTTTGACGTCCACTCCGCCACCAAACAACGTGGTAAAACCGTTTTGGGAGCAATTAGACCCGCTGCAATTCGATACGCCTACATGGGTCCCTCCGAACAGCACGTGGACGAATGGGTTTAGCTTACCCTCGCGGAAAGCAACCACCGGGCCGCCGCTGTAAGAGTAGAGATGAACGTTTGCACCCTGCACCGTTCCGTAGGAACCGTTGAAATCCCCCGTCACACCAATAAACTTGTTGAAGTAGGCGCTCAACGAACCGTCCCAGCCGTTAGTGTTAAAGGCCCCTGTGCCGTTGCCGCTGTCGCCGTTGCCGTTGATGCTGCCGACGCGCAAGTACTGATAACCGCCGAACACCTCCACCGGACCCTGCGCCATCATCGGAAGTGTGAAGAGTCCCAGAAAAACAATTAAAACAATAAACTTTTGCATGTTCTCTCCTTTGCGAAATCGAACTTAGCCTGCCTACCGCTAGTTCCGGGGACAGGCATTTCCTCCAAACAAATTGCACACAGTCTTTAGATGTCTAGAATCTACTTGAAGTATACGCCCTTGTAGAGTCTGGAATCAGAAAAACGCAACTCCTGGGTACACAGGGATACAACGCCGTGATATATACTTAGGTAACTTGGGCAAGGGCCGGAACCAGACTACTAATCCAAGTTCCTTGCGGTAAAAGGCGGGTGTAACTCTCAAACCGAAAACTTTCTCGCAACGTTGATATCCGGAAAATGTCTTGTGTCTCGGAGACACACGCAAAATCGCACAGTTACTCGTGACTTTCCTCACACCATACCCTTCCGTAACTCTTCCAGCGAATATTTCGTCCCCCGCCACACAATGCCGTCGTTCCAGAGCGCGTGAAACATGGAGCGCAGGAGTATGTACATGAACAGGCTGGTTCCGACCGGATGCAGAAAGAAATAATATGGCGGGACTGGCGACCGAAACGACATTCCACGATAAATCGCAAACAGCGAAGCGAGTGCGATGGCATAAGGAACTCGCGCCCATCCATGTGCCAGCCAGACGCCAAGAAATGGCCCGAGGTTCAGAAAACCCAGACCCACCACGGTGACCACCGTTCGCCACCACTGGAAAGAAAGCACGGCAAAAAAATTCTTGGTGAGATTGTCGACGATGCCGAAAGCGCCCTTTGCCCAGTGCAGGGAAATCAGATCCTCCCCGAAAACATTGCGCTGGACGAAGCCCGCGTTCTTGATTACCTTGCCCAGTTTCATGTCGTCGATCACTTCCATGCGCAATGCGCGATACGTGCCGACCGCGTCGTAGACCTGGCGCCGGACCAGGTTGAAAGCGCCCACCCCCATGTGGTCTCGCGCTTTGGGATCGGCAACTTTCCACGGCCTATGTCCGAAAACGAAGAGCACCTGGAAGAAGGCGATCATCATTCTCCCGCCCGGTTCCTTCATGATCATGCGCGGGAAAAGAACGACATGGTCGGCGCGCTCAGCTATGGCGTAGGCAACAGCGCGCCGCAGAGAATCGGGCTTGAAAAGCACATCGGCGTCGGTGAAGAGCAGCCAGTCTCCACTCGCCTGCTGGCCAGCCATCCACATGGCGTGCGTTTTGCCCAACCAGCCCGCAGGCAGTTCCGAAATGTGGATCACCTTCAGCAAGCCCAGCTTCGGCAAGCCTAGCTTCGGCAAGACCAGAGATTGGGAACTTGCCGCAACCTCCTCCATGATCTGGCCGGTGCGGTCCGTCGAACGGTCGTTGACGGCAATAACTTCGTAGTTGGAATAGTCGAGAGCGAGCAACTGCATGAGCGTCTCGCGAATACTTTCTTCCTCGTTGCGCGCGGGAACAATAATGCTGATTCTGGGCTCGCCATTCGGGGTCGCTGGCCTGCGATCCCATTCGGGCCGCGCGATATTGGCAACATGCGGCATGCCGAATGCCGCTTCCACGATGCGCGAAAACCAGGTCAGCGCCAGGATGCCGCCTGCAGTCCAGGAAACTGCAATCCAGTGAACTGTTTGCCAATGCATTCTGCTTAGGAAGATACTCCCGGGGAAACTTGCGCTGCTGATTCATCTTGCAAACGTAATGGTGGGGCAAAGCGCATGCCGTAGAACAGTATGGCAGAAGACAGCGCGATGGCAATGACCGGTCCCACAAAAGCAAGTCGTAGCGAATACTTGTCCGAGATATAGCCGATCAGAAAAGGAGATGGAACATCTCCGAGCAGGTGGAAGACAAAGATGTTAACCGCCAGGGCAGCCGCGCGCACATGCGGCCCAACCGAATCGATCACAGCGGCGTTCAGCGGGCCGGTGTTCAACAATAGCAAGAACTCCGCAACAAAAATGCCCGCGACCATGGTCCTGCCGCTCGCAAACAAGGCGACGCACATGGCGGGAATACCCAACCCCAGACTGACGGCAGACACGAGATAGTGCGCGGATTTGGTACGGCGCAGCAATCGATCAGAGATCCAGCCGCCCGCGAGGGACGCAACCAGGCCGTTAACGATGGTGCTCAAACCGAAAATTATGTTTGCATCCAGGAGGCTATAACCGTGGGCGCGGTACAGAAACGTCGGCATCCAGACCTGAAGTCCTCCGAGCGCGAACGTCATCATCGCCATGCCGAGGGTTGCCGTGAGAAATGCGGGATTGTGGAACAAGCTTTTCAGCGTGTCCCGGTCTTTAGTTTTGCTCTCGGGCGGATCGAATTGACCGAGTGGCGGCTCGGGAAGCAGCAGGAGCAGCAACGCCAGCAGCACTCCAGGTGCAGCGCCAGCATAAAATGGAGTCCGCCAGCCATACTTTGGACCCATGACTCCGCCCAGCAGATACCCCAGTGCGGTTCCGACCGGAAGCGCGAGATAAAACACCCCCATGACGCGTCCCCGTTTTTCGACCGGAAACATGTCTGCGACGAGGGTTGGGGAAAGAATGACAAAGCTGGCTTCGCCGATGCCCACCAGGGTATGACGGATGAGCAGTTGGTCAAAGTTTGTCGTGACGGCGGTGAGTAGAGTGGCCCCGCTCCACACCAAAGCCCCGGCGACGATGACGCGCTTGCGCGAGAAGCGCACTGAAAGCGGCCCCATGAAGGGCGCCGCGCACATATAAAAAATGAAGAAGACGCTGGTGAGCAGGCCGAACGCCGCGTCGCTGCGATGGAACTCCGCTTTAACCAGATCCTGTACCGCGAACAACACCGAGCGATCGATGTAATTGAGCAGGTTCAGCGCCGTCAGGAGCGCCAGTGCCGTCCGAGGATAGAGTTTCGCCGGGGTCACAGGTCGAGCGAATATAGCATGGAGAAGAGGAGAAACGCGGAATCTGCGAGGTCCTAAAACGTCCGCTTACTTCTGCCCTTTCTTCCCTCGCGGCCACCTCGCGATCACGACCGTCGAAATCCCGCCGCGCGGACGGAACTCACCTTTCACCTCCGCCCACACCGGCTTGGCCCAGCGTACAACGTCCTCCAGCACCTGATTCACGATGTTCTCCTGGAAGATGCCGAGGTTTCGATACGCCTGGAGATATTCTTTTAACGATTTCAACTCCAGGCACCGGCGATCCGGCACGTAGCGGATCACGATGTTGCCGAAGTCCGGCAAGCCGGTCTTCGGGCAGACGGACGTGAATTCCGGATCATCCACCACAATCTCGTATCCTGCTTGACCAGAAGCGGGAAACTGGTTCGGCCAGGTTTCAATTTCCGGAAAATCGTGATCGAGCCCGGCTCTGGCGTGCTCGGCGGTGTAACGAGGAGAAGCATAAAGGGGAGATCGGGACCGGCGAGATTTCGGCATCTGCCTATTGTACCCAGCCCCTTGTCCCCAGCGTCTTGAACCCAGCTTTGCCTGTTGCAAGGAACTCCAACTAACTAATGGAATGCGGAGGGATCTTGGTTCCGCGGCCTCGTGCGCGCGTTGTGGTTTGCTCGTTCGCCTGTTGCAACTACCGGATGTACTGTGTCGGGAGGTGGGGCCGGCTTTTCAGAAAATCTGCGGCGTTCTAGGCGGTCATCCGGAAAACAGAGAGGAGAACCGTTAGCGGTTCGGGGGGTTGCCAACGACTGACGACTTACGACCAACGACTCCCCGCTGACGACCACCGACTCCTGACGCAAACGGTCAGCCCGGAGCATCTAAACAAGTACGCCCTAAGCGTCCATTTGCCTGCTCTCACAGCGCCTGGATGATATACATTGAGCTTGTGCGTTTCTCTGCATGCCATTGAATGGAAACAGTTCGGGACGTCGGCCACGGCGTTGGTGGATAACGGCGCTGGCGATTTTGGCGGCGGTGATTGTGCTGGGTGCTTTCGTCTCCCGCCGCGATAACCCGGTGCCGGTGCGAACCGCCGTGGTCGAGCAGACCACGATCCGCAGCCTGGTTTCCACCAACGGAAAAATTGAGCCCGTCAACAACTTCGAGGCCCACGCTCCGGTCACAGCGAATGTGCAGCGCGTTTTTGTCAAGGAAGGCGACTCCGTCAAAAAGGGCCGATTGCTGCTGGTTCTGGATGACGCTGGCGCACGGGCGCAAGCCGCCCGCGCCCAGACCCAATTGAAAGCGGCGCAAGCCGACCTGAGCGCAGCGGAACGAGGCGGGAACCAGGAAGAAGTGTTGAGCCTCGAAGCGCAACTGGTAAAGGCTGGCACCGACCGCGATTCGGCACAGCACAATTTAGTCGCGTTGAAAAAACTTGAGCAGCAGGGTGCGGCCTCGGCGGGAGAAGTGCGCGAAGCGGAAAACGCTTTTGCCCGCGCCGATGCCCAACTCACCTTTCTCCGCCAAAAACAGACGAAACGATATTCGAATGCGGAGTTGGCGCGCGTCGAGGCGCAACAAACTGAAGCGCAGGCCACCTACGATGCCGCCGAGGACGTTCTGGCGAAATCCAATGTCCGCGCTCCTTTTGATGGCATCGTGTACTCGCTGCCCGTAAAGCAGGGAGGCTTCGTCGCGGCCGGAGATCTCCTGCTGCAAATGGCGGACCTGCGAAAAGTAATGCTCCGCGCTCTTGTCGATGAACCTGACGTGGCCCGACTCGCTCCCGGAAATCCGATTGAGATTACCTGGGACGCAGTCCCTGGACGCATCTGGCGGGCCACCGTGACGGACATCCCATCGACCGTGAAGTTGCACGGTGCGCGCAACGTCGGCGAGACCACCAGCTTCGTAGATAACAAGGATTTGAAACTCTTGCCCAATATAAACGTCGGCGTAACCATCATCACCGCCGAGCACGATAACGTGCTGGTGGTGCCGCGAGAAGCTCTGCGAATGGACGACTCCAAGCCTTATGTTTTGCTGGTTTCCGGCCACGAACTCAAGCGCCGTGATGTGCAGACTTCTCTTTTCAATCTCACGCAGGTTGAAGTAACCCGCGGCCTCTCTGCCAGGGACGTGGTGGCGATCGGCTCGTGGAATGGCAAACCGATCGGCGAACGAACCCAGGTCACGTATTAAATGATCACACGCACTTTTTTGATCGTTCTGCTCACCTTCATCTCGGCCTTGACTGCGAGCGCGGAATCCGCCAAGGAACTGATTGCGGCCGGGCGGGTCGATGAAGCTATCGCCGAATTGAATGGACACCTCTCCACCGCTCCGACGGATGCGGAATCTTCCAACCTGCTGTGCCGGGCCTACTACGCGCTCGAAGATTGGGAGCGCGCGGAATCTACCTGCAAGAAAGCGGTCGCGCTCGATCCGGACAACAGCCGTTTCCATCTGTGGCTGGGGCGCGTGTACGGCGAAAGGGCGGATCGGGCAAATGTTCTTGCCGCCGGAGTTCTGGCCGAAAAGGCGCGCGGAGAATTCGAGCACGCGGTGCAACTGAATCCGAACGACGAGGATGCCCGCCTCGATCTGGCGGAGTTCTATGTTCTAGCGCCCCGCGTCCTCGGCGGAGGCGAGCAGAAGGCCCGCGAACAAGCGCAGTCTATTGCAACCGTAGACCCTGGCCGGGAACACTGGGTTTATGCGCGCATCGCCGAACAGAAAAAAGACTTCGCCACCGCCGAGCGGGAATATCACCAGTACATCGACCTCAGCAAAGGCGACGCGCAAGCCTGGCTCAATCTGGCTTTTTTTCTCCGCCGCCAGTTGCGCATCGAGGAAATGGAGCAAGCCGTCGTCAAGCTCAGCCAAGCGCCTATCGCCAGGCGCGATACTCTGTTTGAAGCGTCCGAGATACTCTATCGCACCGGTCGCAGTTTTCCTTTCGCCACGGAACTGCTGCGCCGCTATCTCGCCGACGGTCCGGTGGAGGCAGCGCCGGCGTTCAAAGCCCGCTATCTGCTGGGTCTGTTGCTGGAAAAACAAGGCGACAAAGCAGGTGCTGCGCAGGAGTACCGTGCTTCGTTGTCATTGGCCCGGAACTTCGGTGTGGCCCAGCAAGCACTCAACCGAGTTGCCCCCTGAGGATGGCGCGATTCCCTTTACGCCTTGCGGCGCCCCCGATAACTTCCAAAGCTACTGTCCCGCTTGCGTCTGGCGCACTACAATTTGTGCGTCGCGGCGCTGCCGCGGCCCGATCCATGTGGTGACGAGATGCAGGTGACGAGATGAAGCTTCGATTGCCGCGGTGTTTGCGCCGCACAAATCTGCTCGCCTTATTTACTGCCGCACTGATGATCGCAACGCGCGGCCAGGCTGAACCGCTGCCTCTCGAGCGCGCCATTCGGCTGGCGCTCACGCACAGCACGACTTCGGCGATTGCGAATGCCGATGTCCAGCGGACCTTTGCCTCCTACCGGGAACTCCGCGACAACTACCTGCCGCAGCTAGCCATGGGTTCGGGCCTCGGCTGGTCCTATGGATTCCCGCTCACCATCGAAGGGGCGGCGCCGGCACTGGGGAATGCCGTCGCGCAGAGTACGATCTTCAACCCGGCGCAGTGGCAGCTAATGAAGGCAGCGAAAACGGATTGGCATGCTTCTGAGTTTCAGGACAAGAACCAGCGCAATGCCCTCATCCAGGACGTGGCCTTGACCTATGCTGAACTGGCCAAGTGGGAAGCGCGACTCGTGCGCTTGCAGCAGGACGAGGCCCAGGCGCGGCAAATGGAACAAGCAGTGGCCGAGCGCTTGCAGGAAGGCGTGGACAGCGCCGTCGACTTAAATAAGGCCAAGCTAACCGCAGCGCGCGTGCGTCTTCACCGGGCCGAGGCACGTGGCAACGCCGACGTCCTGCGGCGTCACCTCTCAAGCCTGACTGGTTTGCCGGTTTCCTCCATTGAAATCGCGCCCGAAACCATTCCCGCATTGCCGCCCGTCGCTCCGGAAGAAGATCTTTCGGAGAAAGCGGTTGCCTCCAGCCCCGCTATCAAGTTTGCCGAGCAGCATTCGCTGGCGCAGTCGATGCAGGCTTTGGCCGCGCATCGTGCTTTGTACCCGTCAATGGATTTCTCGGCCCAGTATGCGCGACTTTCCACCATCAATAACTGGAACGACTACTACCGAAAATTTCAGCCGGACAATGCCACGATCGGCCTTGCCATACGGATTCCGCTATTCAACGCCACCCAGCGCGCCCGCGCCAACGCCGCCAAGGCTGAAGCCCTCAAGGCGAAGAAGCAAGCGGACGCGGCTCGCGACCAGGTGGCGGAGGAAACGCTGAAACTGCAGCGCGCCGCCGAGCAACTCGAGGCCGCCCGCGAAGTGGCGCAGTTGGAGTATCAACTGGCCCAGTCGGGCCTGGAAGCCGCCCAAACCAGGATCGACGCCAAGACGGGCACCTGGCACGAATTGGCCGATGCACGGGTGCAAGCAGCCGAACGCTATCTGCTCTTCCAGGATGCCGATTTTGAATACCAGCGGGCCCGCATGAACCTGCTGCGCGCCACCGGAGATTTGGAGAAATGGGCGCTCCCGGCCACCGCTTCCACCAACCCGGCTGCAAAATGACGCAGAATGCACCTCATCCGGCCAGTACCCGATTCTCCCTTCTTAATGCGCCAAAGCGACGTTCGGCGAGGTTCCTTTGCGGATTAAGCTTCGCTAAGGCACACTCTGACAAAGGGTTCCACGCTTTTTGGCCCGGTCAGACACGTACCTGAATGGTAGCGTCGCCTGGGGTGGGTGCACCCATAAGAGTGCTAAAATAGAGACTCCCAATATGCCATTAAAAACACTGTTCTTGAATCCGCCGTCGTTTGAAAATTTCGATGGGGGCGCAGGCTCGCGCTGGCCCGCGACGCGTGAAATCGAATCGTACTGGTATCCGGTCTGGCTCGCCTATCCGACCGGGATGATCGAGGGGGCGCGGCTGCTCGACGCCCCACCTCACCACATCACAGCGGAAGAGACGATCCGCACCTGCAAAGACTACGAACTGCTCGTGCTGTTCACCAGCACCCCGGGGTTCCACGGCGACGTCCGTATTGCCGAGGCCATCAAAGACAGCAATCCTCATGTCAAAATCGCCTTCGTCGGACCCCACGTCAGCGTGCTGCCCGAGAAGTCTTTGATGGAAGCGAAAGTGATCGACGTAGCCTGCCGCAAGGAATTCGACTACTCCATCGTCGAATACGCGCAAGGCAAGCCCATCGAAGACATTCTCGGCGTTTCCTACCGCAAGAATGGACACGTGGTGCATAATCCCGACCGGCCAACAATCCAGGATCTGGACTCCCTGCCGCACGTGACCGATGTTTACCGGCGTGACCTGGATGTCCGCCGCTACAACGTACCCTTCCTGCTGAACCCCTTTGTGTCGCTGTACACCACGCGCGGATGCCCCGCACAGTGCACCTTCTGCCTCTGGCCCCAGACGCTCAGCGGACACCCCTGGCGCAAACGTTCCACCGACGACGTAGCGCGCGAAATGGCCAAGGCAAAAGATTACTGGCCATACGTGAAGGAGTTTTTCTTCGACGACGATACCTTCAACCTGCAGAAGGCCCGCACCATCGAATTGTGCGCCAAGTTGAAACCGCTGGGCCTGACCTGGTCATGCACATCGCGAGTCACAACCGACTTCGAAACACTCAAGGCCATGAAAGACGCGGGCTGCCGGCTCCTGATTGTGGGCTACGAATCGGGTGATCAGCAAATTCTGAAAAACATCAAGAAAGGCGCAACCGTCGAGCGCGCCCGCCAGTTCACCAAGGATTGCCACAAGCTGGGACTGGTCATCCACGGAGATTTCATCATGGGCCTGCCGGGAGAATCGCGCGAGACCATCAAGAACACGATCAAGTTCGCCAAGGAACTCGACGTAGAGACGATTCAGGTTTCGGTGGCGCATGCTTTCCCTGGAACCGAGCTGCATGAATCCGCGATAAAGAATGGCTTCATGACCAGCGACACAAAAATGGTTGACGACCTCGGTCACCAGATGGTGCAGATCGAGTATCCGGGTCTGCCCGCGACGGAAATTCTTGCGGCAGTTCATGACTTCTACGATGCCTATTATTTCCGTCCCAAGGCTGCCTACCGCATCTTGAGGAAAGCGGTGTTCGACAACTCCGAACGCAAGCGCTTGTACAAGGAAGCGCGAACCTTCCTTAAACTGCGCGCCCTGCGCCACAAGTGGGTCAAGGAAAACCACAAGGAAGAAGCGCCTGCCCCGGAACCGGTCAAAGCCTAGTGGAGACATTGAATCATTAAGGCATTGAATCATTGAGGCATTCGGAAAACCCAAGGGCCATTGACCTTAGATGATTAAATGTCTCAATGACTGAATGATGAAATGCCTCAATTGACCTTTCGAAAATACCTCGTTTTGGCAGGAATCACCGTATGCGCCACCGCGGGTGATTCGCTGCTGGCTCGCGGCATGAAAGAACTCGGCAACGTAAATGTCTCGCTGCACAACCTTTCCGCCCTGCTGCTGGCCATCCTCAATCCCTGGGTAACGGCTGGGGTCCTGTTCCTGCTGGCGTTTTTCGCTTGCTACATGTCCGCGCTTTCGTGGGCTGACCTCACCTATGTCCTGCCTGCCACATCGCTCGGATATGTGCTTGTTGCTCTGATTGCTCGCTTCGGTTTTCATGAAGTAATCTCGCCGACGCGCTGGCTTGGCATTGCGCTGATCGCTGCGGGTGTGGGCTTCGTGGCCGCCGGCCCGTCGGTCACACCCAGTCGCCAACACCTCGATTCCCACGAACCTTCTCGCGATGCTCTCTCTCAGGAGGTGAAGTTGTGAAAGACATGTACGCCTGGGCGGCGATTGGGCTCATCGTTCTGACCTCGACCACTGGAGACGTGCTGCTCTCCCACTCCATGAAACGAGTTGGTGACGTCGGTGAACTCTGGAAGCGGCGCGGGGTACTGGCGGTGCTTGGGCGCGTGCTTCGAACGCCCACGTTTACCCTCGGCCTGATCGCGATGGCGATCGCGTTCTACAGTCTGCTCTTTGGCCTTTCGTGGGGTAATCTGAGTCTGGTCGTGCCCGCTTCCGCCTCGCTCACTTTTGTAGCCAACGCGGTAGCCGCACGCATTTTCCTGCACGAGCGCGTAGGGCGCCGGCGTTGGATTGCAGCATTGCTGGTAGCGGGCGGCGTGGTGCTGATGGCGGTCTGAACGGCCCTAACCGAATAAATCGACGCTGATCACCAGCGGCTGCGATGCCGCGATCCGACCCTGGCCAGGGAAGGCAGCCTTGTCAGGTTCCGAACTTTCTCCCGAAATTGCTCCCGAACTTTCTCTCGAACTTTCTCCCGAACTTTCCGCAGGCAGTATGGTCCCCAGAAAAGGAAACCGCTCGCTCAACATCGCCGCCTGAAGTTTTCCCTCCTCCAGTTGTTTTCTGAAGGACTCCGTACTTATGTCGCGGCGGGCAGCCTTGAGCTTATTCATGACCGCCTCCAATCTCGCCAACTCCGTGACCAGGTCCGCGAGCATGTGTTTTCCGCCAGCACTCAAGTGGACGAACTGTATGCCGGCTCCGAGGCGGCTCCGAAGCGCCCTCACCTCACCCACGGCTCGGAACGAAGCCGCGTTAACGCGCACGACGATCTCAGTTCGCACGCCGAAATCAATGGGCAGAGTAGTATCGACGCAGCACCCGCCGAGGCTCAGATCGAGTATTTTTCCCGGAACGAAGATGCCGTCTGATGGGAGGCGGCTAATCCTCGCCTCACCACCGCATTTGAATCGTGTGCTACGGCGGCGATGGTCGTCTCCGCAATTGCCGTCGACGAGATCGTTGTCCGCATCGGTGCGCTCAGGCATGCTTACAAGATCGTATGTCGCGCGAAAACTCTTGAGCATGGCAGCAACGTAACGCCGGGTTGGAAACCGAAGTAATTGAAGTCGTCGCGGTACATCTCATCCAAACAGCCTCATCAAGCCACGGGGGGCCAGATCGGGGACGAGAAAGCTGGCGCCCGTACCGCCGACGAGCCGCGTCAGCGCTTCCGCCGCCAGATAGCCACTGCGAACCGCGCCCTCCATGGTGGCGGGCCAGCCGGTCGCGGTCCAGTCGCCAGCCAGAAAAACTCGCGGCCATGCGGTCTCTGGATGGGGCCGATGCTGGTCCATCCCCGGGCGCGGTGAATACGTCGCATGCACTTCCTTGATCACCGTCGATTTCAGCAGTTTCGCGCCGCGTGCACTGGGGAAAAACTCTTGCGCTTCCTTCACCGCCATGTCGACGATCTCCGCCTTCGACTTTTCAACCAGGCTCCGGGAGCAGCTTACGACCAGCTCAATGTAGCTGCCGTTGCCGTTCTCGCCCGATTCTTTGTTGCGGCTTTCCTCGTTGCGAGATTCAATGAGCCGCGATTTGTGAAACATCCACTGGATGGTGCGGTCGAGCAGGACGGCGTGATCGAGCTCGCTGATTTGACGATCGAACCAGAGATGGATGCCGGTGATCGGCGATGTCGAGAACTGGCCAAGTGCCGCGGCCAGTGGCGCGGCCGACTGAGTCTTAGGCAACATGCGCCCCAGGACATCAAAAGGAACAGCCAGCACCAGATAGTCGAATTTCTGTTCCTGTCCGTTTGTCGTCACATTTACCTGGGAGCCTGCGGTTCGAAACGACTCCACGTCCGCGCGCAACTGTATCTCTCCACCACGCGCGCGGATATAGTCGCCAGTCATGTTGTACAAGTCGGTGAGCGGCACGCTTGGAATTCCCATGCGCCCGGCAGCGGGCGATTTAAGAAACGACTCGCGCACCACCTGCGCCGCATAGGGAACGGAAACCCGATCGAGATCTTCATTCAAGGCGCTGACCAGGATCGTCTTCCAGAAACGCTCGATCGCTTGCCCGGTTTGCCCGTGACGTTTGAGCCAGTTGAGGAACGGCTCACCACGATCCGCCGGAATGCAAGGAGCGAGCGCCGCCATGGCGCGGCTGATGCTCAGCTTGTCGCGAAAATTCAAACAGTCAGCCCGGAGAAACGCCGGCGCGGTATGAAGCGGAGCGGGGAGGCCTGACGGAGCGATCACGGATGCCCGTCCTCCCGGCTCGAGGAAAGTCAGCTTCTCATACCAGCGAATCTTGTCCTCCACTCCCGCTCGCCGATAGAAATCGAGCAGGTTGGTGCAGCAACCGAGCAGCACATGCTGGCAATTGTCGACAATTTCGCCTGTGCCGGGATGCTGATAAGAAGAGGCGCGCCCGCCAAGATATGGTCGGCGCTCAAAGAGCGATACGCGAAAACCGCCTTCAGCCAGGGCGCATCCAGCGGCGAGGCCGGCCAACCCGCCTCCGGCGATAGCGACCGTAGAAGGATGTGTTGTATCAGGATAGATCGACTTAGGATAAATCGGATTAGGGTAGTTCGAATTAGAAACGGTCGAATTAGGGTCGTTCGAGGGCGGCATCACACTAAGCGCTTCAGGATTCCTTTTCCGAGGACAGTGAGTTTTTCGGGAACGGTTAATCGGACGCGCTCACTGAAAACGTCATACTGCTTCGAAGCAATTTTTTCGAGCAGGCGGCGATAGATGGTAATGAGAACCCACAGGGCGGGCTGACTATCTTCATGCACCAGCGGGATCAGCTCTTCTCCGGCGCTGTAGCACTCGCGAGCGCGGTCGGCCTCTATCGCCAGCAACGCACGGATGCGGGCAACATCAATCTGTGGCGCGGCCAGATCGGCGGCCGAGAGGCCGCACTGCGCCAGATCCTCTTGCGGAAGATAAACCCGGCCCATGGCCGCGTCTTCTTTGACGTCGCGAATTATATTCGTAAGCTGAAATGCCAGACCGCAGCGTTCGGCAAGCGGCTCCGCGGCAGGATCGTTATACCCAAAGATTCTGATGCACACTAATCCAACCACCGAGGCTACACCGTAGCAATACTGGCGCAACTCTTCAAAAGTCTGGTAACGCGCCGCCAGCGGCGCACCGGCGGAGGGCTCCGGTTCAGGGTAATCGAGGTCCGCGGCCGTGCCGAAGGCGAGCTGGTCGAGAAGCCCAAATGGGATCTGGTAAGTGCGCTGGGCATCGGTCAGCGCCAGCAGTACCGGGTCATCCGTTGGCTGTGCTGCCAAGGCGCGGTGAACTTTATCCAGCCATTCCGCCAGCTTGTTGTGACGATCGTCGGGGCTTAGCGTGTTGTCGTCAGCGATGTCGTCGCACCGCCGCATGTAGGCGTATACCGCGCTCAACGCATTACGTTTCCGCCGTGGAAGCACCACAAACCCGTAGTAGAAATTTTTTGCTGCGGAGCGGGCGATACTCCGGCAAACCGAGTACGCCATATCGAGCTGTGAAGCCGTAGGCACAAACTGCACGGGCGGATCTCCCACGGCGGTGCTCATCGTTCCTTCTCCCGCGGCTTTCTCAGCACCTTCCCCAGCGCGGCACGAGCGACCAGGGCCAACTTCCGGGCCTTCGAGATTGCGGGGCGCCTGCCGAGCACAGCGTAGCCTTGGCGCTCGATTGCGTTCAGAATTTCCTGCCCGCCGCGGCTGAAGAGTTCGATGTCGGTGGCCAGTTCGCGCTCGACTTTCCCGATCAGCGGCATGCCTTGCGCAAACCACTCCCGCGCGCGTTCCACTTCAAACCTCATCATCTCGCAGAATGCGGCAGTGTTTTCGCCGTCCCGTATTGCGGCTTCACTCACGCCGAAGCGGCGCAGGTCTTCGAGGGGAAGATAAATTCGTCCCTTGGCAAAGTCCGCGCTCACGTCCTGCCAGAAGTTTGCGAGTTGCAGCGCGGCGCAGGTGTAATCGGAAAGCAACTGGCGCTCGCAATCGCGGTATCCGCACAGATAGAGCACCAGGTGGCCCACCGGATTCGCCGAATACCGGCAATAGCCCAGCAGATCTTTGAACGTTTCGTAGCGGCTGACCCTTTGATCCTGCCGGAAAGCGGTCAGCAAATCTGCAAACTCATGTTTCGGAATTTCAAACGTGCGCACGGTTTCGGCGAGCGCGACAAACACAGGGTGCCGCGCGCGTCCAGAATGACCTTCGTAGCACGCGTTCAACTCCGCCTCCCACTGATCGAGCAACTGCAGCGATGCGGCGCTGTCGCCGGCCTCGTCCCCCAAATCGTCCGAGATGCGGCAATACGCGTAGACGTTGAAGAAATGCTGGCGCAGACGCTCCGGAAGAAACCAGGATGCAACCGAAAAATTCTCGTAATGCGAGCGCGCCAGGCGGCAGCAATATTCGCGCGCTTCGGCTTCCGAAGGCGCTTGCTCAGGGATGGCGTACTCCGGCGGCAGTGCACTCCAGGCGGAGCGGAGCGGCGCAATCGAGGGATGGCTGGCTGCAGTTATCATCGAAATTCCTAGCCACAGAGGAGACAGCTTGCTCGCGGAGCGCCGGGCGTGCTCGCCCGCTTGGACGGGCGAGACGCCCATCCCTCCATCGCATGATCATCGCGGCCGCTCCCGCCCTAGTGACCCGGGATAATCGCAGTCTTGATATCCCCGTTGCGGTTCAGCATGTGCCGCAGCACATCGTGCAAGCGCGAAAGCGGCGCTTCACCGGTAATGTAGTCGGTGCCGCAAACTTTCTTCTCGGCGATCAAGCCGAAGGCGCGGCGCACCGTCTCCGGGGTGTGATGGAAAGTCGCTTTCAAAGTAATTTCCGAGTAGTGCAAGCGGTTGGTGTCCAACTGCACCTTGGTTCCCGAAGCGCACCCGCCGAAGAAATTCACGGTGCCGCCCTTGCGCACCATCTGCACGGCCCACTCCCAGGCTTCGGGGCGGCCCACGGCTTCGATCGCCACATCGGCGCCGCGCCGCTCGGAGGTTAACTCGCGCACCGCCTCCACCGGATCTTTCACCTTGGTAATCTGCACCACCTCGTGCGCGCCCTTTTTGCGCGCCAGTGAAACCTGCGAGTCGCGCTTGACGACCGCAATCACATTGCAGCCGATGGCCTTGGCTACCTGCACAAACATCAGGCCAATCGGTCCGCCGCCAATCACCGCCACGGTGTCGCCGATCTCGACTCCTGTTTCATGCAGGCCGCGCAACACACAGGCAAGCGGCTCAGTCATCGCGGCATCCTCGAAGGTGACATTCGAAGGCACGACGAGCATATTGGTTTCCACAATGCGCCGCGGAATCCGGATGTACTCGGCATAGGCGCCATTGTTGAACAGCAGATCTTCGCAGAGGTTTAGCTGGTGCTTGGAGCAATAGAAGCACATGCCGCAGGGAGCCGAGTTGAGCGCGACCACGCGCATCCCCTTCTTGAAGCCGCGCACGCCCTCGCCGACTTCCTCCACCGTGCCGGCCAGTTCATGCCCGAACAACGCCGGCGGCACAATCATGCGGGCGTGATAGCCGCGCTGATACACCTTCAAATCCGTGCCGCAGGTGAGCGCGACGTGGACCTTTACCAGAACCTCGCCGTCACCAACACGGGGGATCGGTACCCTTTCAATCTTGATATCTTCTTTGCCGTAGAGGACGGCAGCCGTCATCTTGCCATTCACAATTGATGTCCTTCCCGCACGCTGCCCGGCTGGATGACGATCTTCATCGAGTCCGGTCGAGGATGGGCAGCTAGATTCAGCGCTTCCACACCGCTTTCGAGCGGGAAACGGTGGCTGATAAGCCGTTCCAGATCCATTTCACGGTTCATGACGAAGCGCACTGACTCCTCCTGCAACTCAAAAGATGCGCTGTAGGATCCCAGCAAAGCCTTTTCATCCACACACACTGCCGCCGGATCAATCGTGGCCTCGCCCCGCACCGTCTGCGCAAACAGCAACACTCGACCTCCCGGACGCGTCGCATCCATAGCAGGGCGGATCAGCCCGCTTCCGCCGACTGCCAAAATCACAGCGTCAGCCCCGCGCCCCTCAGTCATACCCCGAACGGTTTGACCGGCGTCAGCCTTGGAAGCGTCGATTGTCAGATTGAGGCCGAAGCCATTAGCTATTGTAAGCCTCGCTGGATACAAATCGGAAGTAATCACCCGAGTCCCCGCCCGCTTCGCCAAGGTCGCCAGGATCAGGCCAATCGGACCCTGGCCGATCACCAGCACCGTCTCCCCCGCTTCGAGACGAAGGGTCTCAATACCTTTGATGCAAGTATTTACCGGCTCTACAAAGCACGCCTGCTCAAAGCTGACGCCGTCCGGGATGCGCTCCGTTCCCTTCTCCACAATCCAGTCCATCACCCGGACGTATTCCGCAAATCCTCCACCCGACGGCTCGAACCCTGCCGTGCATCCGACCTTCTTGTAAGTAGCGCACTGGGCGAAGGTCTTGTGGCGGCAGTAATAACATTCTCCGCACGGGATGTGATGAAAGGCCACAACCCGTTCGCCGGCAACGAACTTGCGAACCCCTTGCCCCACTTTCGCCACGACGCCTGAAGTTTCGTGACCAAAAATGCGAGGCGCGGAGTGGGAGCCGGTAGCGATCTTTTTAAGGTCGGTCCCGCAGATTCCGCAGGTGTGGACTCGAACCAGAATCTCCCCAGGCCCGACTCCAGGCACCGGCACTTCTTCCATGCGCACATCGTTGACGCCACGGTAAACGGCAGCTCGCATCGTAGAAGGCATCTCGTGTCTTTCGCTTTCAACGGCCAACGTCGATCCCGATGGCGATGCCGATGTCAATTTCGATGTCCGAGCAATTTCCATAGCGGACCTTATTGTTTCCCCTCAGTCTAGTCGCGATCGCGTAACTGTCACAGCCGTCGACTCCAGCTTGCCGGTGGCGCGCGCGTCCTCGCCCGGCTGGACCGTTCCTGGCTCAGGCCAGGCGGGCGAGACGCCCGTCCCTCCACCGAGATTCTCACGGCCGAGATAATTCACGAGCGCGCTGCAAAGAGCATGACTTGCCTTGGAACTGTTCCGCGCCAGCGCAATGGTAGTCCCCCACAGCCACGGACGCACCGCCACATAACACGCAAACCCGACGGAATGAAAACTCCCATCCTTCGCCACAAAGCGAGCCAGCGCGGGCAGGTCGAAGTCGGCAGCATCGGAGATGGCTTTCAGAGCGCCGAACTCGACTCCCCGCGCCTGCCCTCCTTGCGCCACGGCCGCCGCTTCCATGTCCACCGCAATCGCTCCATACGCTTTGCCCAATCGAATCTTCTGCGCCTGATCAGCCACGGTCGCGGAACTCACTAGTATTCCTTCGCCCGATCCGCTTTCTGTTCGGGCGCCATCGGCAGCGTTGATCACCATGCGCGGCTCAAGAACATGCCCGACCTGCAAACCACCATCCACGGCTCCGGCGAAACCGGCTGATACCACCCGCACGGGATGGACTTCCCGAATCACCGCTTCGGTCGCCCGGCGCGCAGCTTCGGCTCCAATGCCGCCGCACACCAGAACTGCTTCGCCATTTTCAAAAAGACGATATCGCCGCCCGTCGTGTTCCATCACCCTGACCTTCCACCTTCGAATCAGCGGTCGCACCTCGCGCTCCATCGCCGCAACGATCGCAATCCTGATCTTGACGACTCTAGACATAGCCGTTCGCGCGGAACCACTCTACCGACCGCCGCAGCGCCCCATCGACTGGAACCGTCCGCCAGCCCAGTTCCCGCTCCGCTTTCGCTGAACTCACAAACATCATCTTGCGCCCCATGCGCACGGTGTCAATGGTCACGCGCGGCTCGCGGCCCAGAACCCGGCCGGTCACCATCTCGTCCACCACTCCCGCCGCCAGCGCAAAAATGTAAGGCAGCTTCACGGTCGGCGACGGCAAGCCGGTAATCGCGGCCAGACGGTCCAGAATCTGCTTCAGCGTAAGATTCTCTCCGCCCAGGATGTAGCGCTCGCCTGATCTTCCCTTCTCCAACGCCTGAATATGACCGCGGGCACATTCGGTCGCATCCACCAGGTTCAAGCCGGTTTCCACGTACGCCGGAAATTTTCGCTTCAAAAAATCCAGTACGATTCTCCCGGTCGGAGTCGGCTTGATATCGCGCTCGCCGATCGGCGTCGTGGGATTCACAGTCACCACATCGACCCCGGATCTCGCAGCCTCGAATGCCACTTGCTCCGCCATGAACTTCGAACGCTTGTAGTGCCCGATCATATCCGCGATGCCGACCGGGCTCTGTTCGTCCGCTACGTTCCCTTTGTTCGTGCCCGAAGTAAAGCCCATGGTCGCGACGCTCGACGTGTACACCACGCGCCGTACACTCTGTTTCCGCGCCGCTTCGAGCACCGCTCGCGTGCCCTCCACATTCGAGCGATACATTTCGTTGGAATCTCGCCCGCGCACCCACAGCCTGTAGTCGGCCGCCACGTGAAATACCACGTCGCAACCGGAAAGCGCCTTCTCAATCGAAGCGGAGTCCCGCAAATCTCCGACAACTCGGTCTGCCGCCAAGCCGTCAAGGTTGCGCAGGTCGCTCGTCGGACGCACCAGCAGCCGCAACTCGGCTCCCTGCTCCGCCAGAACGCGCGCAACATGACTCCCAAGAAATCCCGTGGCGCCGGTAACGAAAGCTAGCATTCAGCTCTCAGCATTCAGTTTTCAGCTCTCAGTTTTCTGGTCCCAACTCCGGGCGATGACTGCATGCTGATAGCTGACGGCTGATGGCTAACTGCTGCTCTTCTCCGCCATCACCTTCGAATAGGTCGTAAGCGCAAGCAGCGGGAAATACTCGCGGTACAGGTGATATTTCAGGTAGAACACGCGCGGAAAGCCCGTGCCAGTGAAGAAAGGCTCGTCCCACGAACCGTCTTTGTTTTGCGTGCGCAGCAGATAAACCATGCCGCGGGCCACGCATTCGCTGCGCGTGTCGCCTACAGCCAGCAGCCCCATGATTGCCCATGCGGTCTGCGAAGCGGTGCTTTCGCCCTGCCCGCGAAGGTTGGGATCGTCATAGGAGCCCACGGTCTCGCCCCAGCCGCCATCGGCATTCTGCACCGATCGCAGCCACTCCGCCGCCTGCTGGATCATGGGATCGTTACGATCCACGCCCATCGCTTCCAGACCGCGCAACACCTGCATCGTGCCATAGATATAGTTCACGCCCCAGCGTCCGAACCAGCTTCCATCCGGCTCCTGCTCTTTACGAATAAACTTGATCGCCCGCTTCACCGCCGGATGGTTCTGGGCGTATCCATAGGTCGCAAGGCACTCGAGAATCCGGCCCGTAATGTCGACGGTCGCGGGATCAAGCATGGCGTTGTGATCGGCAAAGGGCACGTACTGGAACACCATGCGGTCGTTGTCTTTGTCGAACGAGGCCCAGCCTCCATCCTTGCACTGCATCGACAAAATCCAGTCGATCGCCCGTTGCACCGACTCCCTCTGGTAGCGCCCGTTCGGATGCTCGACCTGGCTCAGCGCCAGGCAGACCATGGCAGTGTCGTCCACATCGGGATAAAACTCATTATTGAACTCAAAGTACCAGCCGCCCGGCTCCCCTTTCGGATTCTTGATCTTCCAATCTCCGGGCTTGCGCACCTGCTTCTGCAGTATCCAGTCGGCGCATTTCACCAGCCGCGGATCGCTCGCCGGAACCCCCGCCTCGCCCAAAGCAAACAGCGCGTACGCCGTATCCCACACCGGAGACATGCAGGGCTGCATGCGGAATGTATCGCCCTCTTCGATGCCCAACTTTTCAAACTCATCAAGCGCTCGAATGACCTGCGGATCGTCGACGGAATACCCCAGGCAGCGCAGCGCGATGATCGAGTTCATCATCGAGGGATAGATCGCGCCCAGACCATCGCTCATCTCGAACCGCGCCAGCATCCATTTCTCCGCCTTCTTCAGAGCCAGCGAACGCAGCGGGCGGATGTGCACACGCTCTGCCCAGTGGGTAATGCGATCCAGCACCAAAAAGAAATTGCGCCACGAAATCCGCTTCTTGGCCCAGTGCAAATGCATGCGCGACTTGTCGCGTCCGCCGACGAACAGCTCTTCCACCCCCATTTCGTCGGGAATCTTCTTGAACGGCTTCTTCGCGTAGCAGATCGAAAGCGGCACCAGGATCGCCCGCGACCACGAAGAAATCTCGTAGATATTGAACCAGAACCAGTTGGGAAAGAGCACGATCTCCGGCGGAACCGCGGGCACCGCATCGTAATCGTACTGTCCAAAGAAACACAGATAGATCTTGGTGAATGTATTGACTTCGGTCACGCCGCCCATTTCGAGAATTTTCTCGCGGGCGCGTTCGAGCGCGGGATGATCCGCCGCGAATCCGGCCAGTTTCAGCCCGAAGTAGGCCTTCACCGAAGCGCTGATATGGGATGGACCGCCGGCGTAGGTGTTCCAACCGCCATCTGTATTCTGGTGGTTCAGGATGTAGCGAGCGGCCTTGCCGATGCGTTCCTGGTTGCCCGTGCCGAGCAGTGCATGGAGCAGGATGTAATCGGACTCGAGGGTGGTATCGGCTTCCAGTTCTCCGCACCAGTAACCCTCTTCGTGCTGCTGCGAGAAAAGATAGTTGCGGGCCGCATCGACGGCCACGGCGACCCGGCTCCCCAGGTCGTCTATCTTTCCAAATCGCATCTGCGGCGCCGAGGCCGAACTAAAGGGGGAGGATTCTTCCATCTACAACTCCACGGCTACGGCCGGCGCCGCGGCTATCGTTTCCACGATCTCCGGCGGCAATCCAAAGCGTACGTTTTCCGGCATGATTTCCAACTCCTGCACATCGCCAAACCCTTGTCCGGCCAGGTACTCCACTACTTCCTGCACCAGGTGTTCAGGAGCCGATGCTCCCGCAGTCAGGGCCACCGTCTTCACCCCATTCAACCACTGCGGCCGAATATTGCGGCAGTCATCAATTAGATGCGCCGGGGTGCCCAAACTGCGAGCCACTTCCACCAACCGCTTGGAATTTGAACTATTGTCGGAGCCAACCACCAGCAGCAAATCGGCATCGGAGGCCACGTGCTTCACGGCCACCTGCCGGTTTTCCGTGGCATAGCAGATGTCCTGCGCCGCCGGACCTTTAATGTTCGGAAACCGCTTGCGCAGAGCCGCGATAATGTCGCGCGTCTCATCCAGGCTAAGCGTCGTCTGGGTCAGGTAGGCCACGCGGCCGGGGTCGGGCAACGTCACCGACGCGACTTCCGCTGGCGACCCAACGACCTGAGTCACCGCCGGCGCCTCGCCCAGCGTGCCAATCACTTCGTCGTGATCGCGATGCCCGATCAGGATCAGCGAATAGCCTTCCCTCGCGAACTTCACCGCCTCCACGTGCACCTTGGTGACCAGCGGACAGGTCGCATCGATCACGCGCAACTTCCGCACTTTGCTCGCCTCGCGTACTTCCGGCGAAACCCCGTGGGCGCTGTAGATGACGCGTTCGCCCTCCGGAACTTCGTCCACGCTATCGACAAAAATTGCGCCCTTCTGTTGCAGTTCCTCAACCACGAAGCGGTTGTGGACGATTTCCTTGCGCACGTAAATCGGCCGCCCAAACGCCTCCAGCGCAATCCGGACAATATCGATCGCCCGCACCACTCCCGCGCAGAATCCCCGCGGCTTCAATAACAGCAAGCTCTTCGTGTGCAAAATCCTGGTCTCAGACAAGCTGTTTCCCCCACCCACTTAGGGTACACTTTCTCACTGAAAAAGATGCTTTAAGAGTATCGAAAGATGTACCCTCAGGTCAATGTAAGCCTTTGAGGCTGTGAGGATTAGCAGCGGGCGGGGAAAACGGACGGGTGAACGGGAGGGGTGCCTATGTGGTGTTCATCTTCTACGTCGAGAAGGGCCCGGGGACATGGAGAACAAGCCCCGGAGGGGCGACCGAGCTAAGCCCAGCGCTTCAGCGCTGGGAAAACTGAACCAAATGATTTCGAGTCCCGGAGGGACGACCGAGTTCTCACTTCCTAGCGCTGGGCAACACGCTACTGCTCGAACCCCAGAACCTTCAGTTCGCGATCAGTCAGCGACGCGGAAGCGTCCTGCGTGTACTCAACCTATTCACTCACCCATTCGCCTTGATCATCTGCTCAGCATGTTTCCGCGAAGTCTCCGTCAGCTTGGCCCCGGACAACATGCGCGCCACTTCCTCGGTGCGTTCTTCGCCGCTAATCTGCCGGACGGTGGTCTTCGCGCGCCCCCCAGATTCCCGCTTCTCAATAAGAAAGTGGTGGTCGGCGAAGGTTGCGATCTGCGGCAAGTGAGTAACGCAGAGCACCTGGTTGCCTTTGGAGAGCGCCTTCAATTTCTTCCCCACGGCCTCGGCGGCGCGCCCGCCGATGCCGGTATCAATCTCGTCGAAGACCAAAGTGCGCTGCGCCGCCGCCGACTTCTTCTTTTTAGTTGGATCGCCCCCCGGATTCGTCCCCGCTTCGACGCTCGCCTTCAACGCCAGCATGACGCGCGAAAGTTCTCCGCCCGAAGCAATCTGCTCCAGCGGGCGCATGGTCTCGCCCACGTTGGTCGTAATGCGATAGATCACCTGGTTGATGCCCGAAGAGGACCAATGTTCTTCGCCCTCGTTTTCTTCGACGACAATGCGAAAGCTGGCGCGCATGGCAAGGTCGTTGACCTCGGCCTCGACCAGCTTCTCCAGCTTCCGTCCCGCCTCCAGCCGTTTGCGCGATAGTGTGCGAGCGGCCTTGCGATACTCCTCGGCAGCCACGGCCAGCATCGCCCGCAGTTCAAGTAGTACCTGATCTTTATTCTCCATCTCCAAAAGCTTGCGCCGGATGTCATCGCCAAAAGCAATCGTTCCTGCGAGCGTCGGCCCGTACTTGCGTTTCAGACGATCCAGCAGCGCCAGCCGCTCTTCGATTTCCGCAAGTCGCTCGGGCGAAGCCTGGATCCCTCCGGCATAATCGCGCAGCGTCGCTCCCACATCTTCGACGCTGATGCGCGCCGACTCCAACTCCGCGAGCGCCTCCTGAAACTTCGGCTCGTAACGAGCCAGTTCCTCCAGGTGCTTCTGCGCGGCACGCAGGCTCGACGAAGTGGAGGCGTTGCCCTCATAGAGCAGGTCGAAGGCATTGATGGCCGCGCCGTAGATTTTCTCGGCATTGGCCAGGACGCGCTTCTCGGCTTCCAGTTGCTCATCTTCGCCTGCCCGCAGACGCGCCTCTTCGATTTCACGGCACTGGAAATTCCACAGGTCCAGCAGCCGCATGCGATCCTGCTCGTCCTGTTCGAGCTCCGCGATGCGCCCGCGAATCTGCTTCCAGTGTGCGAACCCGCCGGATACTTCCTTCAACTCGACTCCGGCGTAAGCATCGAGCAGCTCCTGCCGCGCCGCGGCATCGAAGTTTACGATGGACTCATTCTGCGCGTGGATCACCGCCAGGTGGGGCGCAATCTGTTTCAGCACCGCCACCGTCGCTGGCTGATTATTGATGAAGACCCGTCCCTTGCCGCCGGCGGCAATCTCGCGCCGCAGAATCAGCGAGCCGTTCTCCGCGTCCAGGCCGTTGGTTTCGAGTATCCCGGCGATGGAACGCGCCGCCGCCCCGTCGCTCTCAAACACCGCCGCGACCACGGCCCGCTCTGCGCCCGTGCGGATCACATCCGAGGAAGCTTTTTCCCCCAGCAGCAATCCCAGCGCGTCAATCAGAATCGACTTCCCCGCCCCGGTCTCGCCGGTCAGAAGATTCAGCCCAGCCGCGAATTCGATCACGACATTGTCGATCACCGCGTAATTTTCGAGTCGAAGTTCGGCCAGCACAAGGGTCCTTCGATCTTTAGTTCATGACGAAGTTCATACCGATTTTCGAATGCATGGCAACCTTTAGTTCAACGATCTTAATTCACCAATCTCTAGTCAACGCGATCAGTAATTTACGCGCAGGATAGCACAGACTGGATAGCACCGACCGGTGCGCGCGGGGGTGCGCGAAACAGGCTGCGCGGTAGGCCAAACGGGCTAGCCCAAATCATTTTCCAAATGCACTTCTGATTTTGCTTCGAGAGCGAGCGCTCGGGGAAGATTGCAGTCATGCGATCCTTTCTCCCAGTCCTAATCATATTCGTAGTCGCATCGCTACTGTTTTGCCTTGCGCCTGCGTCCGCATGGGCGCAGCAACTTGAATGCAACCCTTGCAGTTACGCCTTCGGTAATGTTGCGGTCGGCGCTTCCAGTACCTATTCCATCGAACTCACGAACACCGGGAGCGCTGCGCTGAGCATCACCTACAAATCGAGAGGTGGAAGTACTGTGTTCTGGTTCGGCACTTTCACTCTGCCAGTCGAGGTCAAGGCCGGGGCAAGTCTCGAGTTGCCCGTTATCTTCAAGCCGACTGCCAGTGGATCCTTCACCGCGGTCATGACGCTCAAGAGTACAGCCGAGAATTCTCCACTCTCGATTGATTTCTCGGGCACCGGCGTGGTCAAAGGCAGTGCGGCACCGGCACTGGGAGTGACGCCTGCAACCCTGAGTTTCGGTAGCGTCACAGTGGGGTCCAGTGCCAGCCTGCAAGCTACGCTCACCGCCTCGAATACCGCCGTAACCATCTCGTCCGACGCGTCGACGAGTTCGGAGTTCGTCCTATCCGGACTGACTCTGCCCGCAACCATCGCGGCTGGGAAGAGCGTTGCTGTCACGATTCAATTCACGCCCAACGCCTCCGGCGCCGCCTCCGGCCAAGCCGGGTTCACCAGCAATGCCACAGGCTCGCCCACCGTCGCGAAGTTGACCGGTACGGGCGTGGCGCAGAGTTCCAATTATGTCTCCCTTTCCTGGGCTGCAGCGAGCGGGAGCCCGGTGGGATACAACGTATTCCGCGGCACCGCCAAGGCAGGTCCCTTCGACCAGATCAATACCGCGCTGAATGCCTCGACCAGCTACACCGACGATACGGTTGTGGCCGGAACGACCTACTATTACGTCACAACTGCAGTAAACGCCGAAGGTGCAGAAAGCGCCTATTCAAATGTAGCGGAGGCAGTGGTTCCGAACTAATAGCCATCGAAGCCCAATCCAGATGCAAGCTGCCCGACACCGCTCAGCGACGCATTGACCGATGCGATACCCTGGCGGGGCGTCCCGCCACCCTGGTCTATAATCTTGAGCAGGGGTTCTCCCTAAACCAATGCATTTTTCTACCGTCCTCCTGTTCTTTGTCGGCGGCGAAATCGTTGATCTCGTCCTTCAGACCGGTCCGGTCGCTAAGACCGTGCTCTTTTTGCTCATCGCGTTCAGTGTGCTCTCCTGGGCCGTCATTCTTTCCAAGTGGCGGCTCATCCGCCGCGCGCGCGGGCAGAGCGGACGCTTCGTCCGTGTCTTCCGCAAGGCGCAGCGTATGCAGGACGTTGCCTCGGTTGCCGACCAGTTCCGTCCCAGTCCGCTGGTGGGTGTATTTGAAGGCGCAGTCGCGGAGTTCAAGCGCCAGATGGGAACAACCGGCGGCATCCACAACCTGGTGGCCATTCAGCGCGCCATGCAGATCGCATCTTCCGAGGAAGTCACTCGCCTCGAACGCAATGTCCCGTGGTTGGCGATTACAGGCGTCGTTACGCCGTTCATTGGACTGTTCGGAACTGTCTGGGGAATCATCGATGCCTTCCACGGGCTGGGCACCGCGGGTGCGGCGACTTTGCGTGCGGTCGCTCCTGGAATTTCCGAAGCCCTGGTTACCACCGCCGCCGGCCTGGCTGCCGCCATCCCGGCGGTGATCGCCTACAACCTCATCATTAGCTCCATTCGTGAAATGGCCTCGCGCAACGACGACTTCGCGCTCGAGATGCTGAATCTGGTGGAGCGACAAACCGTCGAGCGCCAGCAAGCGCCCCAGGTCAGCGAGGTACGGCGCTGATGGCCTTCACCTCCGCCAACGGACGCACCCAGACCGCGCTCGCCGACATCAACATCACGCCCCTGGTGGATGTCGTGCTCGTGCTGCTCATTATTTTCATGGTGACCGCGCCCGTGCTGCAGTCCGGAATCGAAGTCAATGTACCTCACACCCGCACCGTCAAAGAGATCACCGAAGAGCGGCTGGTCATCAGCATCGACAAATCGCAAAGAGTTTTTCTCGGCAACGATCCCATCAACATCAACCAGATCGGAGCGCGCCTGAAGCAGAGGATTCGCGACCCGCAACACCAGTCGATCTTCTTGCGCTCCGACGAAGATGTTCCCTTTGGCGCCTTCGCCACCGTGATGGACGCCATCAAGCAGGCGGGCATCAGCAACGTCAGCATCGTTACCCAGCCGATGGATACCCATGGCGGCCATCGCTGATATTGATATGTATGACATCTATTCCGAACACGGCCAACTGCGCCGGCCTCTGGCCTGGTCGCTCGGACTGCATCTGGCGTTCGCGGGCTTTGTCGTGCTCTACACAATGTTCATTCATGGCTTTCGTGGTGAAGGCTGGGGCAGCGGCGGAGGAGGAGATGCGATGGGAGCAACCCTCGTGAGCTCGGTTCCCTTGCCCGCCAACCCCACAGAGACAACGAATGTCCTGGCAACGGAATCCAAGGGTCTTTCGAAGTCGCAGCCCATGGTTCAGGAAAAGGAACCCGAAGCGATTCCGATTCCCGACAAGAACACGAAGGTCAAACCCAAGCCTGTGACCAGCGCTACCAAAAGGAAGCCGGAACCAGAGCCCCCCGAGTCGAATCAAATTCCGTATGGCGAGGGTGGCCCGGTCAGCGGCCCGTACACCATGAGCGCGGGAGGCGCCAAGGGCGGATTTGGATTTACCGGAAGTGGCGGCGATTTCGGCAGCCGCTACTCTTGGTACGTGCAAACCGTACAGCGGAAAGTCACCGAAAACTGGCTGAAGTATGAAGTCGACCCGCGCATCGCCGAGGCGAAACGTGTTTATCTGACTTTTGATATCGCACGCGATGGACACCCATCGAATGTCCAAATCGAGCAGTCGAGCGGTGTGCCGTCGCTGGATCAGTCGGCCGTTCGCGCGCTTCAACGCATTGATAACTTCGGCCCGCTGCCGCCCGATTATTCGGGAAGCAAAGTGTCGGTAGAATTCTGGTTCGATTACAAGAGGTAGGTCAGTCGTTGGTGTTTTGAAAGGGCGCGGCGTGTCTTGAAAGGGCGCGGCTTCAGCCGCGCCGTAAGAGCTACGTGAGGAAAGCGCCTTTAGGCGCTGAGGCCGCGAGATTGGAGTTTAGCCACGAACTGCCAACAACTAAAGACCCACGACCAGCGACCAACGACTAAACAGGAGCAAGAATTGAGCAACTCAGTTTGCCCCATCCAACATCACATAGAAGGAAGGCGATTTCGCTCGCATAGCATGGGGATTACGTCGCGCCACGGTCTCAAATCCCAGCTTGGCCGCCAATATAAGGTTTTCATTGTTGTCACGCTGTTGCTCCTTTTGGCGGCCACCAGTTCCGCGCAGGACTGGATTCGCACTGGCACCGGCCTCGGCGTCGAGCGCGTGCGCCTGGCCGCTTCCGACTTCAAACCCTCGACCAGCGACGCCCAGAATGCCAACCTGCTGAAGACCTTCAACGAAGTGCTGTGGAACGACCTCGACAACGCCGGAATCTTCGATTTAGTCTCCAAGAGCTTTTATCCGTTGGAGGAGCCGGGGCAACCCTCCGAAATCAATTTCACGGCATGGAATTCCCCGCCGCCCAACACCTCCATGCTCGCGTTCGGCAATCTGGGCGCAGCCGCCGGCAAAGTTACGGTACAGGGTTGGCTCTACGACGTAAAAAATGAGAAGTCGCCGCAAGTACTCGGCAAGCAATACTCCGACAATGCCACCACCGACGCCGTGCGCGTCATCGCACATCGCTTTGCCGACGAAATCATCTTCCGTCTGGGCGGAGGCGTACAGGGAATCGCCGAAACCAAGATCTATTTCGTCAGCGAGCGCACCGGCCACAAAGAAGTCTGGATGATGGACTACGACGGAGCCAACCAGCAGCAGATCACGCACCTCGGAAGCATTTCCCTGTCGCCGCGCATCTCGCCCGATGGTTCGCGCCTGGCCTTCAGCTCGATCAACAAGGGCGGTTGGGAAATCATGATGTACTCATTCGATCTCAACCGCATGGTCAGCTTCCCGCGTTTTGGAGGCATGAATCTTTCGCCGTCCTGGTCGCCCGAGGGCAAGATCGCTTTCTCCTCCTCGCGCAACGGCTATCCCAACATTTTCGTGGTCGACGCATCCGGAGGAAACTCGCTTCGCCTGACCAACGACAAAGGCCCGGACGTTTCGCCCACATGGAACCGCAAAACCGGCGCCCAGATCGCCTTCGTCAGCGGACGCACCGGCCTGCCGCAGATCTATACCATGGAGGCCGACGGCACCAACCTGCAGCGCGTCACCGATCAGGGCTACGCGGTTTCTCCCAACTGGTCGCCCAACGGGCAGTTTCTGACCTTCTCCTGGATGCGCAAGTACGGGCCAGGTGAGCCGGGTGCCAACGACCTTTATCTGATGGACGTCGCCAGCAAGCAGTGGGTGCAACTCACCCACGACGCGGGCCGCAACGATTTTCCCTGCTGGTCTCCCGACGGTCGGCACATTGTGTTTCAGTCGCACCGTTCGGGCAGCGACCAGATATGGACCATGCTGGCGGACGGCACCAATGTAAAGCAGCTGACTTTTACGGGCGTCAATACGCAGCCCAACTGGAGTTGGAAGTAGATTTGGTTTTGAAGAAGTAGTTTGGGAATACTTGGTTCTAGGCACGGTTTTGCGGCTGGCCCTGAGTGCGCCCTGTCGTCAAGCTGCAAATCGTCAAGCTGCAAATTGCACGCCACGGTGCGGGCGCACAGAAAACTGGAGGAATCAGTGAAGCACGCAATAACGGCAACAACGAGAATGACGAGATGGCTTACGCTCGTATTCGCACTCGGCACGATCATGTTCTTGGGCGCCTGCGCAAAGAAGGTCGCCCCGCCGCCGCCCCCGCCGCCACCCGCACCCACCGCTCCCACAGCCTCGTTGTCGGCGAACCCGAATACTCTCGACCCGGGTCAATCGACAACTCTGACCTGGCAGACGACGAACGCGACCGACGTCAGCATCGAGGGCATCGGCATAGTGGACACGAGCGGCTCGCGTCAGGTTACTCCGGCCGACTCAACCACCTACCATCTCATCGCAAAAGGCGCGGGCGGAACCCAGGACGCCACCGCTCGCGTGACCGTCAATCGCGTACCCCCGCCCCAGCCGCCGCCAGTTGCCAATCTCACAGAGCAGGAACTCTTCGCGAAAAACGTGAAGGACATCTACTTCGATTACGACAAGTACGATGTGCGCGCGTCCGAGCAAGGTTCCTTGCAGGCCGATGCACAGTTCCTGCAACAGCATCCCAACATCCGCTTCACCATCGAGGGACACTGCGACGAGCGCGGCTCTACCGAATATAACCTGGCCCTGGGCACTAATCGCGCGGACGCGGTGAAAAATGCGCTCGTCCAGGCCGGAGTGGCCGGCGATCGCATCAAGACCTTCAGCTACGGCAAAGAGAAACCGTTCTGCACCGAGTCGACCGAAAGCTGCTGGCAGCAAAACCGCCGCGGACACTTCGTGTACGAAAAATAAACTGAGGAAGTGGGGGGACGGGCGTCCTCGCCCGTCCCTGCTTTCCAGTAAGCTGCAGACAAAATTCGAACGTTGATTTTGCATCCAATAGGATAACCATGAAATCGATTCGCATTCCGCTCACTCTCGCGTTGCTCCTCACCATCTGGATCACCCCCGCCTACAGCGCCTCCAAGGAGATCATCGAACTGCAAACCCAGGTCACCCAGTTGCAGCAGCAGATGACCACGATGATGCGATCCTTCGACGAGCGCATGGGCGTCATGAAGAATCTGCTCGAGCACAACACCGACGCCGCCAACAAAGTGAGCGCCGCCATCGGCGAGCTGCAAACTTCCGTCAACAAACAACAGCAGGATCGCGCTGCACAAGTCGACCAGATTTCGGGGCAGATTCAGGCACTCAACGACACTATGGACGAACTCAAAGTCCGCCTTGCCAAGCTGAGCAAGGGATTCGAGGACATGCAAGCGGCGCAGCAGTCCATGGCCGCGCAGCAGGCGCAAGCGCAGCAGCAGGCCCAGGCGATGGCTCAGGCGCCTCCGCCAGACGTGCTCTACAACAACGCCCTGCGCGACTACAACGGCGGGAAGAACGATCTGGCAGCCCAGGAATTCAATGACTACATCAAGTTCTACCCGAACACCGACCTGTCCGGAAACGCATATTTCTATCTAGCCGAAATTCAGTTCAAGGCCGGCGATTACCAGAAAGCAGTCGCAAGCTATGATCTGGTTCTGCAGAATTTCCCCAGCGGAAACAAGGCTGCCGCCGCGCAGCTCAAGAAGGGATTCGCGCTCCTCGAACTGGGGAAGGAAGACGAGGGCACCCAAGAATTGAAGCACGTCATCCAGCGCTATCCACGCACGAACGAAGCCATACAAGCCCGGGAAAGATTGCGGAAACTAGCGCCACCGAAAAGCCGTTAGGAGCCTAACCAGCCGGTTCACTTTGCCTCCGCCGCGGTCGCCTTCTCTGCCACCACGCCGCTTGGCCGCAGCGTGACCCAATCGGTCTGCACGCGATCCCATCCCTGAATCAGGAAGCCGTACGTTTCGAACAACTGCCGGATCTGCGGCCGCTGCCAGCCTGCAATCTCCTCCAGAATCGGCACCAGCGTCGCCAATGCGTTATCGCCGAGCACCGTCCGCTTGGCGATCTGCGCTACCAGCTTCGACTCCGACACGGCAATAGTGAAGCCATCGCGCCGGTTCACGTGCAGCATCACGTGAATGTCGGAACTGCCGTCTCCCACGTAGACCACATGGTCTGCCGGAATGCCGAGCTGTTCTTCGAGCTGATCCAGCCGCGTCACTTTTCCGTAACCGGCCGTGGCTCGCACCAGGCTTTCAATCTCACCTGAGGCTTTGTATTTGAACTCGGTGCCAAAGATGTGGTCCTCCGGCACGATCCCCTCCAGCGCCGATTGGATCACCTCGACCGGCGCCGCCGAGAGTACGTAAAAATCAAAGTGGAATCCGTCGATCCGACGGTCGAGTATCTCGTAAATCTGCTTGATATTTTCCTTGAGGCGAATGCGCTTGCCCACCTCGAACAGGTGGTCGCGCCGGACGCGCGAATGAAACTCGGGATCATGCAAGAGTAAGTAAGAAAGTTCGGCGCCCTGCTGAACCAGGTTCAGCTGCGCCATACCCTTGGCCTTGCGCTCGAATTCCTTGACAGAAATGCCGAGCAGCTCGCTCAGCACGTAACCCGTATCATTAAAGGTCAACGTCTGATCGAAGTCGCTGGCAAACAGATAACGTTTACGAAAATTGCTGGACATATCCTATATTAGATTCAACATCAGGTTAATTGAGTATTAAATTTACCTATCCTAATCATCACAATAACTTGCAGCTGCAGCACAGATCGGATATTGCCCGCCAGGAGTTTTCGGCGTAACCTGACCCTGTAATCATTATTTACTAACGCACACCGAAAGGCCTGCCATGCTGAAAAGCAAAAGCGATCATCTTCTCAATGATTCCGACCGCGGAAAGGGTTCTCAGGAGCCTGACGAACGCGGCCAAAGCGGCAACAACTCCATGCAGGGCCAGCTTGGGCACCGCAACCCCGACCCCCTGCAAGACGGAGCCGACAGCGATTTCCCCGAGCCCGGCCACAGCCCCGAGCACTCCTTCGAGGGAGAATTCAAGAGAAAGAAGAATGTCTAGTGGAGCGCCGCCTCTCGCAGCGCTCTACTGCAGCTCTTCCATGCACTTCGCCAGCACTTCCCGGCTCGGCCGTGTGACCGATTCCGGCAACGTCGCCAGCGGCTGGTCCGTGACGTTCAGTAAGTCGATAAAGCTCGGAGCTTTTTCATTGATGTAGAACACGCCGGTCAGCACTTCACCCTTCGCGTGCGACTCCATCAACCGTTTCACCGCCTGAATCTTGTCCGTCGGATCGTACTCCTCCTCAAGCTTCCGCAGCCGCAGGCTCGACCCGTCGTGCATCGTAACTTCAAGCGTCGTCCCATGATCGTAGTCGACGTTGATTTCCTCAAACGACGGAACAAAACTGATTTCCTGCAGTGGCTCGTCGTGGGCCTGCATGTATTTGTAAGACTTGGTCGAGCCCTCGTGGTCGTTGAAGGTCACGCATGGCGAAACCACGTCCAGCATTACAGTGCCGTTGTGCGCGACGGCGGCCTTAAGCATGCTGTGAAGCTGCCGCTTGTCGCCAGAGAACGATCGGCCCACAAATGTAGCTCCCAACTGAATAGCCATGGCGCAGGTATCAACCGGAGGAAGGTCGTTCACCACGCCACTCTTCAATGTGGACCCCAGATCGGCGGTCGCGGAGAACTGCCCTTTCGTCAGACCGTAGCATCCGTTGTCCTCGATGATGTAGATGATCGGCAGGTTACGCCGCATCAAATGTACAAACTGCCCCGCTCCGATCGAAACCGTATCGCCGTCGCCGGTTACACCCAGTGCGATCAGGTTCCGGTTAGCCAGAATCGCCCCCGTCGCCACCGAAGGCATGCGGCCATGCACCGAGTTAAAGCTGTGCGAGCGGTTCATGAAGTAAGCCGGGCTCTTCGACGAGCATCCGATCCCGCTGAACTTCGCGACGCGCTCGGGCTGCACTCCCATTTCATACATAGCGTCAATGATGCGTTCGGAAATCGCGTTATGCCCGCAACCGGCGCAGAGCGTCGTCTTCCCGCCGCGGTAGTCAACCACTTGCAGTCCAATGCGATTAATCTTCGGAGCAGCAGGAGGAGTAGGACGTGTAGCCGGCGTGTTAGTAGGTGTGTCCCCCATCTTATTTGCCCTCCATCATCACGAGTTCGTCGGTCACGGAATGCGCATCAATGGGTAATCCGTGGATATGGCAAATCGAGCGCAAACGCGGCGTCAATTCCGGCTTGATGTCGAGCTTGAGCAGGCTAGCCATCTGCCCGTCGCGGTTTTGTTCCACCACATACACGCGCTCATGCCGCTCAATGAAGTCGTGAACCTCGCGCGTAAACGGATACGCCCGCACGCGAAGATAGTCCGTTTCCAGTTTGTGTTCTTTGGATAATTGATCGCGCGACTCGACGATCGCCCAGTGCGACGTGCCATAAGCAATAATGCCGATCTTCGCCTGGCCGCCGCCCGTCAATTCCGGTCGCGGAACGAACGAACGCGCCGTTTCGAACTTCTTGTTGATGCGTTCCATGTTGCGTTCGAAATCGTCAGGCCGCTCGCTGTACTGCGCCTTCTCATTGTGACCGCTGCCGCGCGCAAAATAAGCCGCCGCCGGATGATCCGTGCCCGGTAGCGTGCGATAGCCGACGCCATCGCCATCCACATCCTCGTAGCGGGAAAAACTGCCCATCTTCTCAAGATCGGACTTACTCAGCACTTTTCCGCGATCAATCGGCTTGTCGGGATAAGGAAACGGATCCGACATCCAGTTATTCATCCCCAGATCGAGGTCCGACATGACGAACACCGGCGTCTGGAAACGCTCCGCCAAGTCAAAAGCATCATGCGCCATCGTGAAACACTCGCTCACCGAGTTCGGAAACAACATGATGTGCTTGGTGTCGCCGTGGCTCAGAAATGCCGTCGAGAGCACATCGCCTTGCGCCGTACGAGTAGGTAAGCCAGTCGATGGCCCGACGCGCTGAATGTTCCAGATCACCGCAGGAACTTCCACGTAATACGCCAGTCCGGTGAACTCAGCCATCAGCGAGATGCCCGGGCCAGCGGTCGCAGTCATGGAGCGCGCACCCGCCCAAGCCGCCCCAATCACCATGCCCACTGCCGCCAGTTCGTCTTCGGCCTGCACGATGGCAAAAGTCGCCTTCCCATCCGGCCCGACGCGGTATTCCTTCATGTACTCAATCATCGTTTCCACCAGCGATGACGAAGGCGTGATCGGGTACCAGGTCACCACCGTACACCCGGCAAACATGCATCCCATGGCGGCGGCAGAGTTGCCGTCGATGATGATCTTGCCCTTCGTCTTGTCCATGCGCTGGATGTAGAACGGATCGCGCTTCTTCAGGTTAGCGATGGCATAGTCGTGCCCCGCCTTGGCAGCGGCCAGGTTCAAGGTTGCCGCCTTCGCTTTCTTCGCGAACTGCTTGCGGATCGCCTTCTCCACCTCGGCAAAATCAATTTCCAGCAATTGCGCCGCGACCCCGACATAGATCATGTTCTTGATCAGCTTGCGCAGTTTGGCTTCCGCGCCCACCGTCGCCGCCAGCTTATCGTAAGGCACGGCGTAATAAATCAGATCGTCGCGCAGCTTGTCGAGCGCCAGCGGTTCGTCGTAGAGCACGGAAGCGCCCGCCCCCAGCGTCTTCACATCGTCCTGCGCCGTCTCCGCATTCATGGCGATGAGCAGGTCGATTTCCTTCTTGCGCGCGATGTAGCCCTCTTTACTGGCGCGGATCGTAAACCAGGTCGGCAGCCCCGCAATGTTCGAAGGAAACAGGTTCTTCCCCGAAATCGGTACACCCATCTGAAAAATGCTGCGCATCAAAACCGTGTTGGAACTCTGCGACCCCGAACCATTCACGGTCGCAACCTGAATGCTCATGTCATTAATGACACGCCTTTGCCCCACTTGGCCGGACAATTCCTGGGGCACGACATCGGTAGTGGCCATCCCTGTCCTTTCTGGTCTAATCCCAATAAATTGTTGACCGGGTAAACCCAATCGCCCGGAAGTTTTGCGGAGTGAACGGTGAAAACTCTTTACTAATTATACGCGTTCGAAAAGCAGTGGACGTAACCAGGACAGTAACAGGCAGTGGACAGGGGATAGCGTCCATAGCCTGCGGAAAACGCGAGGCTTCGTATCCGGGCATCGCTTTAACAATGCCGGTTCACACGGTATTGAGAAGGGCACAGCTTCAGCCGTGCCGCCAAGCCGCTGGAAATTTGCTCCGCTTCAGCGCCGGAGGCACGCTTTCTCTTGACGTTAGTGGAAGGCGCGCCAGTGGCCCGCGCAGACAGCTACCTTATCCCGTGGGAATTGAGATGTTCGGAATACATTTTGTCGGTTTGTCTGATGTGATCCGCCAGCCAATCCTTGAGAAACTTCAGCACGGCGATCGAATTGCCCATGCTGCCCGCTTTCACGTCATCTTTGAACTGCCCGACCTGAGCGACGAATTTCTGATGTTGGAGACGATGCTCGTTCAGTTTTGGGTAGCATGCCTGTCTCAACAGAGCCTCTTCCGCCCTGAAGTGCGTCTGCGTGTACTTCTCCAGTTCCTGCACGACAGGGGCGACAATGGTACGGCCCTGCCCCAACTTCATCGCCTCATGTAGCTGGTTGATCAGGTCAAAAAGCTTTTGATGTTCGGCATCGCAGCTCTTGACGCTGACGCTATAGGACGTATCCCAAGTAACTAGAGACAAAGTGCACCTCCTCCAGGTTTAAGAAACAGACAGTGTCCCGCGTCTAATCTATCGGCAGGCCGAACGGAAGCTTTAGGAGACGCCTCGCCGCCATCCTCGTGCTTCAGCAAAATAGAACCGAATCTTTTTCATCGCACGCGTATCGAGCACCACGGCGTAATTGTGGCGCATCCGCTATGCCGCTTCGGCGATAATGGAACGAGGCGGGAAAAACCGGTTTGCCGCCTGCGAGGCTGAAACGCGGCTGCGGCCCAACCAAGCCTTGCTCCGAACCAGGTCCGACCCACGGGAGATCGAATGACAGGTACCTCGAAACGCGCTTCCACCCGCAACCGCGCCGTCGTTGGCGCAAAGAAAGTTGGCGCAGAGAACGTTGGCGCACAAGGTTGCAACGTGGCTCTCGTCGGCTTCGGGACGGTGGGAAGTTCCGTGGCCAGAATTCTTTGTGAGCGGTCGAACACCCACCTGCGCCTGACGCACGTTCTCAATCGCAACGTGGCACGGAAAAAAGTGGACTGGCTTCCGCCCTCCGTGCGGTGGACGGAGAATATCGACGATGTTCTATCATCCGACGTGGATATCGTGGTCGAGGTGATGGGCGGCCTTCAGCCCACGGAAGACTGGATCCGGCGCGCGCTCCAGTCGGGCAAATCCGTGGTCACAGCCAACAAGCAGTTAATCGCGCACTGCGGCCTCGAGTTGGTTAGCCTGGCGCGACAGATGAAACAGAAGATTGTTTTTGGCGCGTCGGTCGCGGGCGGCGTACCGGTGATTTCCGGATTGCATGAGGGACTGGCCGGCGATGAACTGTTCAAGATCCGCGGCATTCTCAACGGCACCTGCAACTACATTCTCAGCCAGATCGAGACGAACGGCATTCCCTTTGCCACCGCTCTGCGCGAGGCGCAGAAGCTGGGCTTCGCCGAGGCTGATCCCACGGAAGATATCGAAGGCCTGGACGCGCGGGCCAAGCTCGCCATCCTGACGCGAGTCGGACTGCACTGCAATGTCAAACCCGAGAGCATCGTGGCGCGCTCAATTGCACCGATCGACGCAGTCGATTTTGAATACGCGAACCAGCTGGGTTGCACGATTCGCCAGATTTCCTGGGCTGAGCTAAAAACGCCGGAACTGAAAACGCCAGAATCGAAAACCGAGTCGAACCCAAAGTCGAAAGCTGACCTCTTGTTTGCCGCGGTTCAGCCCGCGCTGGTCGAACTCTCCTCGCCTTTGGCGCGCGTGGAAGGCAGCCAAAATCTGGTGGTGGCAACCGGAACCTACGGTGGCGAGACCGTCTTTGGAGGCCACGGCGCAGGCGGCAATCCAACCGCCGTCGCGGTCGTGTCCGACATTTTGGCCATCGCTCGCTCCAAGCAAGCCGGGACGAGCTACGCCGGACAACCGGCGGAGAAAACCCCCACCGTCACCGCCGATTTCAATGCCAAACACTATCTGCGCTTTCTCGTGAAGGACCGGCCGGGCATCATCGCCAGCCTCGCCACCATCCTCTCCCAGTGCGGCATCAACATCGACTCGGTGCTGCAGAAACCGGACTGCCCGAAATCTCACCTGCCCTTTCTGATTACGCTGGAGGAATGCAAGGCGTCGCTGGTGGAGCAGGCATTACAGCAGATCAACAAACTGGGTTTCCTGGTGCAGCCCTGTCTGCACTTGCCGATCCTGTAGGCAGAAAAACTACGCTTCCACCTGGAAGAACTGCGCCATGTTGCGGAATTTCTTGTAGCGGGCTTCCAGCAGATCGCCGACTGGCAGTTGCCTTACCGCGGCCAGATGCTGCTGCAGTGCTGCATCAAGCAACGCCGCCGCCTGCGCATGGTCGGTATGCGCGCCTCCGGCGGGCTCCGGGATGATGCCGTCAATGCAGCCCAGTTCGCGTAAATCTTCCGCGGTGATCTTCATCGCCTCCGCCGCCAGATCTTTCTTGCTGGTATCGCGCCACATGATCGACGCGCACCCCTCCGGCGAAATCACCGAGTAAACCGAATTTTCCAGCATCAGCACGCGATCGGCCACGGCAATCGCCAGCGCCCCGCCGCTGCCGCCGACGCCAATCACGGTGGCCATGATCGGCACTTCCAGCCGCGCCATCTCCAGCAGGTTGCGAGCAATGGCTTCTCCCTGGCCACGCTCTTCGGCGTGCAGTCCGGGATAGGCGCCGTCGGTATCCACAAACGTAAAAATCGGCCGCTTGAATTTCTCCGCAATCTTCATCACTCGCAGCGCCTTCCGATATCCTTCCGGGTGCGGCATGCCAAAATTTCGATACACGCGCTGTTTCGCGTCGCGCGCTTTCTGCTGGCCCACAACGATGACTTCCGCGCCGTGAAAGCGAGCCATCCCGCAAACAATCGCCGGATCGTCGCGGAAGCCGCGATCTCCGTGAATTTCGCTCCAGTCGGTGAAAATGCGCTCAACATAATCCAGCGTGTAGGGGCGCTGCGGATGACGCGCTAGTTCCGTGCGCTCCCACGCGTTCAGATGCGAAGAAATCTCGCGCCGAAGGTCGTTCACCCGCTCGTGCAATTGCTGCACTTGGCGGAGCGTTTCCGCGTTCTGCCCCTCCAGCGACTGCAGCCGCGTGATCTGCTCCTCGATTTTTTCCAGTTCCTTCTTCGCCTTCAATCCAGAATCCATTTTGATGACGTTCTCATTCTGCCGGGTATGATGAGCTTCCACGATCGAGAGCATGAAATCCGCACCCGCGAGGGCGGGATTCTCCGCGCCGTTATTCGCGCCAGAACCTGACTTCCCTGCCCGCTTTAGCTTCGCTCTTCTCATCGGCAAGCTTGCCCGTGGAGAGCCGCGCGTCCCCGCCCGGCCGCGAAACCGCAGAAGGGGCGAGACGCCCGTCGCTCCACCATGTTGTCCATCAACTGATGACGCGCACGCTGCCGCGCCCGCACAGCTCTTCCACACGGCCCCGGAAACTACGGTCCGGCATCACATTATAGCCTTCGGCTTCCATCACCACCATGAAATCGCCTTCCCGTTCCACGTCGAAAAGCACCTTCGCTTCGCCCTTGCGCTCGCTAAACAACGTGTGCAGTGCATCGACCGTGCTGCCGGTCGCCCTCCCTAGAGGAATCCGTATTCGGAGCGCCTTCGGCACCGGCACCCGAGCTTCGTCCAGCGGAATGATGTCATTAGCCGTGACCTTCGGATTCGCGCCCTCTTCAATGCGCACGCCACCACGAATCAAAACCGGAACCTCAAGCTTCACCTTGTCCGCGAGTTTCTTGTAGGCCTCGGGAAAGATCAGCAGTTCCACCTTCCCCGACATGTCTTCGAGCGCCGCTTGTGCCCACAGTTCGCCCCTTCGTGACTTTGCCACCCGCAGCCCCGAAATCAACCCCGCCGTCGTGATGTTCTCATCCTTGCCGGTCGACTTTTTCATGCCGGCAATGTCTTCGGTGGAGAGCGCGTTCAGGTCAGCCAGCTTTTCCTTGTACTTTTCCATCGGATGCCCGGTAATAAAAAACCCAAGGATTTCTTTCTCCGCTCCGAGCCGCGTCTGTTCATCCCAGTCCGGCACGTTGGGAAGCGCGTCGGTCGCCGCCTGCGCACTTTCGTCCGCAAACACGCCAAACAGCCCGTGCTGTCCCGACTCCGCGTCCCGTTGCGCCTTCTGTGCCTGTTCGATCGCCGAATCGAGCGCCTGCATGAGCTGCGCCCGGCGCCCGAAACCATCCATGGCTCCGCTCTTGATCAGCGACTCCAGCACGCGCTTGTTCAACAGCCGCAGGTCCACTTCTTCGCAGAATTCATAAAACGACCGGAAATTCCGGCCAAGCTTCTTCCGGCCCGCGACAATCGACTCAATCGCATTTCCGCCAACGTTCTTAACCGCGGCCAGCCCGAACCGGATCGCCTGCCCGTGCGGCGTAAAATTCGCATCGCTCACATTGATGTCCGGAGGCTCGACCGCAATTCCCATCTCGCGGCATTCGTTGATGTACTTCACCACACTATCTGTGTCGCCCGTGATCGAAGTCAGCAGCGCCGCCATGAAGTCGATCGGATGGTGCGTCTTCAAGTAAGCCGTGTGATACGCCAGCAGCGCATATGCCGCCGAGTGCGACTTGTTGAAACCGTACCCCGCAAATTGCGCCATCAGATCGAAAATCTTCTCGATCTTCTTCGGCGGATAGCCGCGCTGCATCGCTCCCTGCACAAAGCGCTCGCGCTGCTTCGCCATTTCCTCGACGTTTTTTTTGCCCATCGCTCGCCGCAGCAAGTCCGCTTCTCCCAGCGAGTAGCCGGCCAGCTTGTTCGCCGCCTGCATCACCTGTTCCTGATAAACGATGACGCCCAGAGTCTCCTGCAAAATCTCTTTCAGTTCGGGCAGTTCGTACTCGATCTTACGGCGCCCATGCTTGCGCTCGATAAAGTCGTCAATCATGCCGCCCTGGATCGGCCCGGGCCGGTAAAGCGCATTCAGCGCGGTGAGATCTTCGATCGAGTTCGGCTGATAACGCCGCAGAACATCGCGCATCCCCGAGGATTCAAACTGAAACACGCCGGAAGTCAATCCCTTATGGAAGACTTTCTCGTAGGTCTCGTGGTCTTCAAGCGGGATGTCATCCAGCTTCAGATTCGTCCCCTTCTGCGCGATCAGCTTCAACGTGTCGTCGAGAATGGTGAGCGTCGTCAGCCCGAGAAAATCCATTTTCAGCAGGCCCATCTTTTCGATGGCCACCATGTCGAAGGCGGTAACGATTTCGTCGTTCTTTGTTTTATGCAGCGGCACCAGTTCAATCAACGGCCGCGGTGAAATCACCACACCCGCGGCGTGCACACCGGAATTCCGCACCATGCCCTCCAGCTTCCGCGCCGTGTCGAGCAACTTCCGCACCTGAGGATCTTTCTGGTAAGCCTCCTGCAGCGCCGCGGACTCTTTCAGCGCGTCGTCCAGCTTGATATTCAGCGTGGTCGGCACCATCTTCGCGATGCGATCCACGTCGCTGTAGGGCATATCCATGGCGCGGCCAACATCTTTGATAGCGGCTTTGGCTGCCATCGTGCCAAACGTGATGATCTGCGCAACATTTTCCCGCCCGAATTTATGGGTGACGTATTCGATCACCTCGCCGCGCCGGTTCATGCAGAAATCGATATCGATATCGGGCATGGAAATGCGTTCCGGATTCAGAAAGCGCTCAAACAGCAATTCATGCTGCAGCGGATCGATGTCGGTAATCCCCAGCGAATACGCAACCACCGCGCCCGCCGCCGATCCGCGCCCCGGCCCCACAGGGATGTCGCGTTCGCGGGCGTAACGGATGAAGTCCCAAACGATTAGAAAATAGCCCGAGAACTTCATCTGCTGAATGATGGCAAGTTCGCGCGCTAGTCGCTGCTCGTAGTCAGCAAGCGAGTGCTTCAGTCGCCCGCTTGCGGCCGCCGCTCGCAAGTTCTCCATCCGCCGGGCAAACCCTTGCCGCGTGATGTGTTCGAAATAGCTGTCGAGAGTGAATCCCTCCGGAACGTCAAAGTGCGGAAACGGGCTGGGCACTTTCTCCAATCGCAGGTTGCAGCGCTCGGCAATATCGAGCGTGCGCGAAAGCACCTGCGGCGCGTCCTTGAACATGCGCATCATCTCTTCGCCGTTCTTGACGTAGAACTGCGTGCCTTCGAACTTCATCCGGTTCGTATCTTGAATCGACTTCCCCGTCTGAATGCACAGCATCACATCCTGGGCGTGCGCGTCGTCTTCGCAAAGGTAGTGGCTGTCGTTGGTAGCAACCATTGGCAGCCCGAGATCTTTTTCGAGCTGAAATAACCCCGAGCGGATGCGCTCCTCCATCTCCAGACCCTGGTCCTGAATCTCGAGAAAGAAGTTCTCTTGGCCGAAGAGGTCGCGATAAAATCCAGCCGCTGCCCGCGCCGCGTCGTAGTTCCCTTCCGTCAACCGCTCGGCCACCTCGCCCTTCAGGCATCCGGAAAGCCCGATCAGCCCCTTCGCATGCTCCGCCAGAAATTTTTTGCTCACCCGAGGCTTGTAGTAGAAGCCGTGCAGCGAGGCTTCCGACGTGATCTTCACCAGGTTGCGATAGCCCTCTTCGTTTTCAGCCAGCACCAGCAGGTGGTTATAAGTGTCGCCGTCAGGCGGAGTGCGCTCGATGTCGTGATCGTCTTTCTTGCAGATGTAGAGTTCGCATCCGACAATCGGCTTGACCCCGACCTTATGCGCGGCATTCACAAAATGCACCGCGCCAAAAATATTGCCGTGATCGGTCATGGCCACTGCGGGCATGCCCAGTTGATGAACCCGGTCTACGAGCTTTTCGACGTCGCAAGCGCCGTCGAGCAGAGAGTAATCGCTGTGCAGATGCAGGTGGACGAACTGATTTTGGCTCATGAAGACTTGGGATTCATTCTAATGGCTGGAGAAAATCGCGCAATGACAGAAACTGGTGCAATTTCCCAGGACGACGGCGCTATCTCGGCATCTGAAAATCCACCCCGCGATCGCCATTCATCTTGACCGTGGCGGCAAGATCGAGCTGGGCAAGCGGAATCTTCTTCGCAGCTTGCGCGTTGAGCACCCAGAGCGTTTCACCGGCGATCGCATAATTGCGCACTTCTTCAACATGCTGGTCGCGGAAAACCAGCGCCGTCGCTGGTTCCTGGTCTGTCTTCGGTCGATTGCGCGCTTCGACATCGGCTTGCAGCCGGTCGATCTTTCCGTTCAGCGCCTGCACATCGCGCTGCAATCCGCTGTCGTCCTCGGGGTAGGGAGCAGGATAAGAAGCGCCGGCATACGCATCCTGATCTTCGTTGTCCGTGTTATAAGCGAGAGAGTCATCGCCCCAGCCATAGTAGCCGTAGGGATAATATCCCCCATACCCGTAATACGGGTAGCCCCAATAGGGGTAGCCCCGTCGTCCGTAGGAGCCTCGCCGATTGGAGTAAGGGTTTCCAGTCCGAATACGAACGCCGGAGCTGCGACCAAGACTTCCGCCGCCGGAGCTGCGGCCAAAACTTCCGCCGTGAAACGTGCCGGAGGAGTGTCCGGCAAACCCGCCGCCCGAAGCGAAATGGCTACCGCCACCCCCGCCGCGCCGTTGCGCCCACACGGGCAGCGCGAGCAGGATCAGGCTAAACGTCGCTATGGACAACCAGCGCCGCATGCCCACATTATAGCCCAGTTTGACTGATCTTGATGAGGAGAAAAGCCGGGTTCTTATCACCGTATCGCTTTACAAAACTTGACGTTGCACTTGCTTTTGGGTGGCGCAGCGCCGGGTCCCCAGCACGCCGGTTTTGGCGTGATGGGGTGGAGCGGTTTACCGCTGCGATAACCGGCGTCATTTCGGTATCGGCTCTAGCCCCTAAGGTCAGACTGTGTACAGAAGGTACTTTTTCCGCAAGTTCTTCAGCCATACCGCCAGCTCAATTTAGCTTCGTATCAGGGTATCGCGTCAGCGATTATCGCCAGTTCTTCGGAATCAGATGCCCCTTCAGGGGCTCGGCACCGAATAGCGAAACATCGACCTTTTAGGTAGGTCAGGTTCACAGCGCCCCGAACCCGCGCTATTTGCGCTTCTTCTTGGCTTTGGTCTTCGTCTTCGTTTTAGCGGCCGCCTTCGCGGGCTTGGCAGGTTTGCCCGGCTTCTTGGCACGAGCCTTGGTTGGCTTGCGTACCTTGGCAGCCGCGGCTGGCTTCGCAAGTTTTGCAGGAGGCACAGCCTTCGCCGCCGGAGCAGGCTTCACCTGTGGCGGGACCACCGGAGCCGCAGCCGCAATTTTTCCCTTCCCCTTAGCGGCCGCCTTCATGCCGGCCGCCGCAGGAGCAGCCGCAGCAGCAGCCGCAGCCTTGGCTCCTCTGCCACGCTTTGTCGGCGGAGGTGGTGGAGGAGGCGGCGGCGGCGGAGCCAGCGGTTTCAGATACTTCAGCGTCTCCGTCCGCGAACGCAGCTTGCCATCCAACAACAGCATGAACACATCGTTCGCGATCTTCGGATACGCCGGCATCTGCGGCGTGATGTGGAGTTCCGTCATCTCCGGCAACGGAATCTTCTGCTGCACTTGCCGCCACTTGGTGAAGAAATTCTTGATCTTCTGCACCACCCCCTGCTGCCGCGCCGTGATCGCCAGAAACAGAATCATCTCCGGACGCGCCGACGACAGCAATTGCCACGTCCGCGACGGCGTGGCCGCTTCCTTGCCCGACAAGCGCTTGGCCAGGCTGTGGGCATTCGCATCCAGATCCTTCCAGGCCTCGACCAGATCCTTGCGCGGTATCGCCCGCCGCAAATCCGAAATATCCTTGTCGCCCAGCCGCTCGGTGAGGAAATGCAGCACCAGGGGCGCAACCTCCGGCGTATAGCCCAGTTCGTTCATTTGCTGCCGCGTCTTCATCAGCGCGCCCAAGCCGGCCGTGTCCACTTTGGCCGTGCTCCAGCGCGGATTCAGCACTTTCAGCCATCCCTCTTTTTCATAAGCCTTCAGAACGCCGAGCGCATCGTCCTCGTAGGCCAACTGCTCGATCTCGTATCCGATGCTCGAACTCCGTATGTACTCGATGTAGCCGTTTTCTTTCCCCGATTCGTAACGCGCCTGGGTCCGCTCCTCGAGCGGCCAGTGAAAGCGCGTGACAAAGCGCGTGGCGCGGATCATCCGCGACGGATCCTCAAGAAATGCGTAGTTATGTAGCACGCGGATTACTTTCGCTTCGATGTCGGCCACGCCGTTGAACGGATCCATCAACAACCCGCGCGATCCCTCATTCAGCGACAGGGCCATGGCGTTAATCGTGAAATCGCGGCGGCGAAGATCTTCGATGATTGTGGCCGGAGCCATCTGCGGAGGCTTGCCGGGCTTGTCGTAGCGCTCCGAGCGCGCCATAGCAATTTCGGCGCGGACCCCACCCGGCAGCGTCAGCAGCAGGCTCCGCGTCTCATCGTCGGCGTCACCCACCACCGCTCCCGCCCGTTCCAGATCTTTTTGCAGCTTGAGCGCGTTGCCCTGAACCGTGAAATCCAAGTCACGGATGGGAAAGCCGGTAATGATGTCGCGGATGGCGCCGCCAGTCAGATACAGGTTCATCCCCGCCGCCTTGGCGGCGTCTAGAACCAGGGCGACTGCCTTTTGTTGTTCCGGCAGGAGCCGGGTTTCCAGCGTATATATGTAATCGGCCATGCCTACCTAGTCGCCTGGCGGTGGCCCTTCGCTGGGCTCGACCGGGGCGTTTTCCACACGATTTCCACAGAGGAGCCGCTCCAAACTGCGCGAGCTCCCCGCCCGCGGAATCTAACTCCCTCTAGACATTAGACTTATACCGCACTCTTGCAGTCCCAGTAAACACAGAAAGTAACACAAAGGTTTACCGTTTGGCTACTGTGAAGGCACAAACTGTCCGAATTCATTGGGAAAGTGCGAGAATCGCATCTGCAGCTTCCATTGCCGACGACGACGGCGCGGTCGCGTGCCGGCTGTATGAGCTCCAAGCACTATATAGTTCCGAGCGTATTTAGGTCCGAGCTTTGAAAGCGTTCCTAGCCCCATGCCCTCGACCCACAAGAAAGTGATCGTGCGGAAACAAGACCGCGACTCGATCAGCGGTTACGTAGCGCCCGCCAACTTTGTGGTGGAGGGCAAGCTGGAACTGCTCAACACCTCAGGCAACGTAGTAGCCATCGACCTGCGAGAGATCAAGGCCGTTTATTTTGTCCGCGAGTTTTCCGATACCGACTTGATGCTCCGCAAGACGTTCACCACTCGTCCGCGCACCGAAGGCTTGTGGGTACGCCTGAGGTTCAAAGACAGCGAAGTGATTGAAGGCATCCTGCCCAACGACCTGACGCAAAATCCCGCCGAAGGATTTCTAATGAACCCTCCCGATCTGCGCTCGAACACACAGCGGGTGTTCGTCCCCCGAGAAGCCCTGACGTCGGTGACGGTGCTAGCGGTAATAGGCGCAGCCAATCGCCGCCGCAAAGGCGGCCAGCCCGATACGCGCCAAGTAACGCTGTTCGAACAGTAGGAAGGCAGCTCGCGGCTCTCAGCTCCCACAAAAAGCGATCTCGGATTCACGGTGAAATAGGCTGGTCTTGTTTTCCTGAGAGCTGACAGCTGAGAGCTGAGAGCTGCTTGCTTGCTACAATTCCCGAGACACCGCCATGAAACTATCCGACATAGCAAAAGCCCTAGACGCCCGCCTCGACAACGCCTCTCCCGACACCGAAATCACAGCCGTAGCCGGCATAGAACAAGCCAGCCTAGGCCAGCTAACCTTCGTGTCGAACCCCAAGTACAACGCCGCCGCGAAGTCGACGAAGGCTTCGGCGGTGATCGTAGCCGAAAACTTTCCCGCCATTAACACCGGAATGCTGCGCAGCAAGAACCCATATCTAGCCTGGGCAAAGGCCATAGAACTTTTCTACCGCCCGCCAAGCTACACCCCCGGAGTCCATCCCACCGCGGTAGTTCATCACACAGCCAAGCTCGGCAAGAACGCGCACCTCGGCCCCTATGTAGTAATCGACGAAGGCGTAGTAATCGGAGACAACGCCGTCCTCCTCGCCCACGTGGTCATCTATCGCGGAGTAACCATAGGCAACAATTTCTTCGCCCACGCGCACGCCGTCGTAAGAGAATTCTGCCAACTGGGAGACCACGTTCTGCTGCAGAATGGCGCCATCGTAGGCTGCGACGGTTTCGGCTTCGCCAAGGATGAAGACAACAACGAAGACGACGGCCACCGCTGGCACAAGATTGTCCAGTCCGGCAACGTTGTCGTAGAGAGCGATGCCGAACTCCAGGCCAACACTTGCATCGACCGAGCCAGCATAGGCGAGACCCGCATCGGGCGCGGCGCTAAACTGGACAATCTCGTCCACATCGGCCACAGCTGCACCATAGGACACGACACGCTGGTCTGCGCCCAGGTGGGCCTGGCCGGCACCACCGACGTGGGCAACAACGTAATCCTGGCCGGACAAGTAGGCGTAAGCGGGCACGTAAAAATCGGAGACGGGGCCATCGCCATCGCCCAAAGCGGCATCCCCCACGACGTCCCCGCCGGAGCCATGGTCAGCGGCGCTCCCGCCATCGATCACAAATTGTGGTTGAAGTGCTGCGCCGCCTACGCCAGGCTGCCGGAGATTGCCAAGGCCATACGAAAGTTGTCGGAGCGGGAGTGAGTCTAGGTCTCTGGCTTGCCAACGAGTCCCGACCGCCGACCAGCGACTACTCTTGCAACTCCGCCGGCAGCCCGCTATTGATCACCGCTCGCACTTTGGCCATCAGGCAATCGCGTTCTCCGAAATCGGCGGGTTCGATGGGATCGTGAAACTCGACCGTCACCGTTCCCGGACGAATCGCAAAGCGCGCTTTCGGCATGACTTCTTCGGTGCCTGAAATCGTGATCGGCACGACCGGCACATTGCACTCCTTGGCGAGATAGAACGGACCTTTCTTGAAGGGAAGCAGCTTGCCATCGAACGAGCGCCTGCCTTCCACGTAGATGGTCATGTTCAACCCCTGCTCGATGGCTCGGAGCGCGTCGCGCACGGCCGCGATGCCCGCCTCGCGATTTCCCCGGTCGACCGGCACCAGCGATCCGATCAGCATGATCTGGCGGAGAATGGGAACCTTGAACAACCCCTTCTTCACCATCACCGAAGTGCGGCGCGGGATCAGCGGCAGCGTAAGGGGCGGATCGAGATTGGAGATGTGATTCGACATGAAGATATAAGTTCGCGCCGGATCGATTTTTTCCAATCCCAGCGTGCGCACCTTCACGCCCGCGATGCGCACTCCCGTGAACGCCGACCACATGCAGGTGCGGTACAGAAAGTTGATGTCTTTGGTCAGATAGGTCCAGGGAAACCCCACGAGCGCCGCCAGGGGCAGCGCAGCGGCCCAAAACACAAGCATGAGAATGGTGCGAAACACTTATCAGTCCGGGTGAAACTCGAATTTCGAAATCGAGCGCCTGAAGGCTCGGTGATGCCAGCACACTTGCGGCACGCCCGAAGGCGTGCCCTGATACGAATCTCAATTCGACCACAGGGCTGTCATGCCTTCGCGGCGAGCCCGCGCAATCGTTGGGGTAGCTTCTCATAGATGCCGCCGAATCCGCCATTGGAGAGAATGGCCACTACGTCTCGCTCCCGCAGTTCGGGCGCGATCGCGTTCACGATGGCATCGGCATCGGCGAAGATGCGCGCCTGCTTTCCGCGTTTCTGGATCTCGCCTACCACGCGCTTCAGATCCAGCCGTTCCGGTTCGGGGATCGCCTCCGACTTGAAGATGGCAGCGATCACCACCTGATCGGCGAGAGCCAGGCTGCGGGCGAGGGCATCCTGCAGCACGTTGCGGCGCATGGTGTTCGAGCGCGGCTCCAGCACCACCCACAGCCGCGATTGCGGATAGCGCGCCCGCAACGCCAGAATCGTCTGCTCGATGGCCGTGGGATGATGGGCAAAGTCGTCGATGATCGTTATTCCATTGACCTGCGCCTTCACTTCGAGGCGCCGCTTCACGCTGCGAAAGGTTGCGAGAGCCTGCGCAATCGCATCTTTTGAAATTTCATAATTCGCCGCCAGCGCCGCCGCTGCCGTCGCATTCCACACGTTGTGTTCCCCGCCGAGCGGGAATTCGAAGTCCGCCCAGGGCTTTCCCGCGCGCACGACCGACCAGGAAGTTCGGTCCTCGTTCAATTTCAGATTTTCGATTTTCCAGTCTGCGCGGTCTGACGCGCCGTAACGTTCGACGGGACAGAAGGCTTTCTTCAGACAGCGGTCTATGCTTGCACTCGAGCTTTCGCCCGAATCAAAGGCGATAATCCGCCCGCGTCGCGGAACCAGGTTCACCAGGCGCTTAAAGGCCGTCTCCACCGCGCCCAGATCCTTGTAGATATCCGCGTGGTCGAATTCAACCGAGGTGACAATCACGGAATCGGGAAAGTAGTGCAGAAACTTGGGACCTTTATCGAAGAATGCCGTGTCATACTCGTCGCCTTCCAAAATAAAGTGCTTGCCTTCGCCGAGCCCGAAACTGCGGCCGAAATTCTCCGCAATGCCGCCGATCAGAAACGAAGGCTGAAGGCCAGCGGTCTCAAAGATCCACGCCAGCATCGAGGTCGTTGTCGTTTTGCCGTGCGTTCCGGCAACCACCAGAACGTCTTTTCCGACCAGAAACTCGTCGTGCAGAAGTTGGGGCAGCGAGCAGAACGGAATGCGCTCGTCTAGCAAACACTCCAACTCCACGTTTCCTCGAGAAAGTGCGTTGCCTACGACCACCAGATCGGGACGGGGATTCAGGTTCGCCTCAGCAAATGGCTGCGCGACGGGGATACCCAATGATTCCAGAAACGTCGACATTGGCGGATATGCTGCCGCATCCGAGCCTGTGACGCGAAAGCCTCGCTCTTGCAGCATGCCGGCCAGCGACGCCATCGCCGTTCCGCAAATGCCGACCAGATGAATGTGCTTGGGGCTACTCATTAGAGATTGCTCATTTTGCCGTCGCCGCCTCCAGAATCCTCAGCCTCACTTCTGCTCCCACTTCGAGCCGGGCTTTCACCCCGATGGGCAGCGTGATGTTGGCGCGCGAGACATGCCCCGAACGCAAGCCAAACGCCACCGGAATCCGCAGATCGCCGACCACTCGCAGTACAACCTCTTCCAGTGTGTAATCCTGATCCGGACTCTGGCGGCAATCGAGCATTTCGCCAAAGACAATGCCGCGCACGTCTTTCAGCTTGCCTGCCAGCTTCAGTTGCATCAGCATGCGGTCAATCTGGTAGGGCTTGGTCGCGACGTCTTCGAGGAACAGAATCGTTCCCGCGGTTCGAATCTCGTGCTGTGTGCCGAGCGACGCCACCAGCATCGAGAGGCATCCGCCATAGAGGATTCCCTCCCCTTGCCCCGCCAACAGCGGCCTTGCGCCTGAGCCTTCGCCAATCTCCCATTCTTCCGCGCCACCCAACGCATTCTGCCAGGAATCCAGATCCACACCGCCGGCAACGGCGAGATCCTTGGCCACCATCGGACCGTGAAAGGTCACGACGTTGGCCGCGTCTGAAATGCAGCACAGCAGCGTTGTGATATCGCTGTAGCCCACCAGAATTTTGGGATGCGAAACGATCTTCGTCGGATCGAGCAGCAGCGGCAGGTAGTTTGACCCATATCCTCCTCGCGCACAAACGATCGCTCGGATATCGTCGCGGACGAACATGTCTTCCAGTTCGCGCGCCCGGCGCTCCGCTGAGCCGGCAAAGTAGAGATCGCGTTCCAGAATCGACTCGAAATAAAACGGATCGTAGCCGGCGCGGCGAAGACCGTCGCAGCCCGCCTCCAGCATTTCGCGCTTCACGTTCGACGCAGGCGCAACGATTCCCACCTTGTCGCCCGGACGGAGCGCGCGCGGCTTGATTCGCGGGTTTTGGGACGCGGTAACCATCTGGGCCCGATCTTGCCTGAATCGATCTTAACTGACGCTGCGACCGCGTCACACATGGAGAGACGGGCGTCCCCGCCCGGCGGGACGGGCGAAACGCCCGTCGCTCCACCTTATGAGTTATCCCACGATCACGATGCTACGTTCGATCTTAAATGAAGAATTCCCCGCGGCAGACTAGAGTCGCCGGACCTCGCAGATAAACTTGATTCTGCCAGCGCACCGTCTGCGCACCTCCGGGGGCAATCACCGTCACCGGCGAAGATACCCTTCCGCTCGCAATCGCGGCTACCGCCGAGGCGCACGATCCCGTGCCTGAAGACTCCGTCTCCCCCACACCACGTTCAAAGAGCCGGATCTCGATTTCATTGGGGCCTCGCACCACCACATATTCCACATTTGTGCCCTGCGGAAACTGCGGCTGCTTTCCGATCAGCGCCGCCTGCCTTTGCCATCCATCCTGAAAGTTCTCGACGAAAATTACATAATGCGGATTGCCCATCGAAACTTTCGTCCCCAGCGTCCGTCCCGACATCGTCTCAATCGACGACTCGCCGCCGACCTCCGGCTGGCCCATCTCCGCTTCGAACTCAAAGGCGGCGCCTTGCTGGCCGCCTTGCGGACCAACGAGGCGGCAGGTCTTCAGTCCGGCGGCGGTGCGAACCACAACTTCTGTTTTGTCCGTACGTGAACAAATTTCCGCAGCCACACAACGCGTGCCGTTGCCGGAGATTTCCGCCTCCGAGCCATCGGCGTTAAACAGGCGCAGCCTCGCGTCAGCGTCGGCATCGGGGAACAGCCATTCCACGCCATCGGCGCCCACTCCGCGATGGCGATCGCACAAGCGGCGGCTGAGCGCACTCAGGTCGCCAAAGGCGTACGCACCTTCCACTATCAGAAAATCGTTGCCGCAAGCCGACGCTTTCGTGAAAGGAATTCTCGCGGTCTGCTGGAGCTGTTTTTGCGGCGCGCTCATTCGTGTTCCGTAACCCCGAGTGACGTCACCACCGCGAAAAGCGCGCGGTCTGGAGACCCCGGAGCGGATTCTATCACCGCCATCCGGCGCTTTCTGTGGTGCTGGGCTGCAGGGGTTAACGCGATTGATTCGGGGCGCTACGCGCCGCGTAGATGCGCGCATGGGGTTGCCCGGTCGCGTGAATTTCGATCAGCTCCGTAAGATTGGTCAGATTCGCGCCCTGGTCTACCGCATCGCCATCGAAGACAATCACAAAATCAACGTAGCGTGGCGGATCGGCCAGGGCGCGCTCCCACAGGCCTTCCGGATCTGACGGCCGCTTCCACATACGATGATTTTCGTTATTCACCACCTGGCGCAGTGGAATGCCCGCCTGCTCCATAATGCCCACATGTTCGCTGATGTCCATCAGAAACCGCGAGTTCCGCGGTAATCGAGCAACCGCGCGCTGCACCGCGGAATTCAAGGGATTGCGGATCACCCAGTTCCTCCGCGCTTCTGCCAGGCATTGAGGCCCCGCCTTCCACACCGATACATAACTGCCCACCACCAGCGCCAGTATCACGGCGACCATTTTCCAAACATGCCGCCCGCCCGCGCTCCACAGAAAGACAGAAGCCGCCAGCACTCCGGTCGAAACTGCAAACATCGGCAGCAATTGGAGTCCGTAACGCTGGTTGAAGGTGGCAAACGGCCACCAGGTGTAGACATGAAGCGGCACCGAGCCGTACGCAATCGAAAACGAATAGAACACCAGCGGAACCCACAACAACAGCAGCGACGCCGATTGCGCGCGCAGTTTCCAGGCTGCGATTACGAGCGCTACAAAAGCTGCCGCCAGCCAGAATCGGCCCCAGTTCCAGTTCGCCATATTCAACTGCGCCGATTTCAAAAAATAGATGGCCGCGACTCCGGCATGGTGGAGCGCCGGATTCGGCGCCCCCACGCGCTGCTCAATCGCCTTCGCCGAGTATGGACCGTTCGCAAAGTCCAGCGCGTTCCCATATACCACTCCGTTGTAAGCCAGCCACAGGACCGGAGCCAGCGCAATGCCCAACAGGAACTTCGCTGCAGCCCGGCGCAAGAGGTGATCCTGCCATTGCCCGAGCGCGATGACTGCGACCGCCGCGCCCATCACGCCCGCCAGAAACCATCCGTCGTAACGCGTTAGCTCCGCGCCGGCCAGACACCAGGCGCAGCGCGTCAGAGTGTGCGCGAGAGCTGGGTCGTCCCTCCGGGACTTCGATAATTTTTCCCGCCCTAACCCGCGCTGCAGCGCGGGGCTAAGCTGGTTCGTCCCTCCGGGGCTGGATTCTCGTTCAGCAGCGGCCTCATTTTTTCGCAGGTCTTTTTTTCGCGGGTCATTTTTCTTCAGGTCATTTTCGTTCAGGTCATCCTTCTGCAGAGCCCGAATGAATTCCGCGAAGTACACGACGGCCCAGATAAAAAGCGCCAGATAGATTGACTCCGTCATGGCCGTCGCCTGCATGTAGATCAGGTTCGGATTGGCTCCATAAGCGAAGGCCGCGGCCCATGCGCCTACGGCGGCCGCCGGGTTCGTGCCCGCTTCCTTGCCCGCCTGCATGGAGAAACCGGCTCGCAGCATGCCGTGCACGAGGCGAAATATTCCGACAACCCCGAACACGTAGGCGATCATCGAGGGGATGGAACCGCCCGTTCCGTTCTGCCACATCGCGTTCGACCAGATGAACGGGATCATCAGCAGATGAGGCAGGGGCAACCACACCGTGCCCAATTGCAGCAGGCCGGGAGTCTCGGAATCGAACACTCGCCGCGCAATATTAATGTGCGCGACCGCGTCGCCATAGAGCAGAAGGTCGCTGTGTCGAAAGTAGTAGAAAAATGAAAACAGCGAAACGAGGATAGCGATCCCGGCCACGCGGGCCACGCTGAAGTCCCGATTGGCGGCTGTCTTTACAGTCACTCTGCGCTCGCGATGGGCTCTGTCATGGCTGGCAAGATGGCCCTATTCCAGGTGCGTCAGTTCGCGGAATATCTGAAACCGCGCGTCAATCTCTCCGCGCGTAAGATTCTGCAGGCGCTCCGTCCCGAAGCGTTCCACGGCAAACGATCCCATCACCCCGCCATAAAACAAGGCGCGCTTCAGCACCTCGCGATTAATCTCTCCCTGCGACGCGATATAACCCATGAATCCGCCGGCAAAGGAATCGCCGGCCCCGGTTGGGTCTTTTACTTCTTCAATGGGCAGCGCGGGCGCGCGAAACGGATGCGATCCAATGGCGAAGGCTCCCTCGCGAAAAAAAATGGTTGCTCCGTATTCGCCGTGCTTCACTACCAGCGCGTTCGGTCCCATGGCTAGAACTTTTCTGGCCGCGCGCGGAAGATTCTTCTCCGCAGCCAGCATCTTGGTTTCGGTGTCGTTGATCAGGAGAACGTTCACCAGCTTCAGTGTTTCCGCCAACTCCCTGGGCGTGCCCTGGATCCAGAAATTCATGGTGTCGGCGCCCGTCAGGCGCACGTCACGCATCTCCAGGCGCACCGCCGCTTGCAGCGTGGGGTGGATGTTGGCGAGGAAAAGGAACGGCGTGTCCGAATACTCTTTTGGAATGCGCGGCTGAAATTTCTCGAACACGTTCAGTTCGGTGAATTCGGTCTTGGCCTCGTTCAGGTTGTCGATATACTGTCCGCCCCAGCGGAAGGTCTTCCCCTTGGTGCGCTCGATCCCGCGCGTGTCCACGCCTCGTTTTTTCAGTACGGCTTCGTGCTCGGGCTTGAAGTCCTCGCCCACCACCGCGACCATCCTCACCTCGGTGAAGTAACTTGCGGCGAGCGCGAAATAAGTGGCCGCGCCTCCGAGAATGTCGCTCACGCGACCGGAGGGCGTGGCGATGGTATCGAAGGCAACCGAACCTACTACCAGAATGCTCATGAGGCTCCGTGGGTCAGTCGTTAGTCGGTTGACAAGCACGCCCGGGAAGCATCCGCAAAGTTCGCTGACGACCAACGACGCACGACTGACGACTATTTCAGATACTTTCCCAATATCAACTGCAGTTTCTCTTTGGTCGCGGCCGGAATTTTGGCCGGATCGGTCAGAATGGCATTCGCCAGCGCCGACCCGCACTTGCAGGACCGCGTTTTCGGCATCGCCGACACCGTGGCCGTCACGACCTTGGCGGCGTTCTCGGCGTTCTTTGCCAGCACGGAAAGAATCTGCTCGACCGTCACGGAATCATGATGCGGATGCCAGCAGTCATAATCGGTAACCATGGCGATGGTGACGTAGCATATCTCAGCTTCGCGCGCGAGCTTTGCTTCCTGCAGATTGGTCATGCCGATCACATCCGCGCCCCAACTGCGATACACGTTCGACTCGGCCTTGGTGGAAAACTGCGGACCCTCCATGCAAATGTACGTGCCTCCCCGCTTCGCGGTTACGCCTACAGTCTGGCATGCGCCGCGGACCACCTTCGTCATTTCGCTGCACACGGGATCGCCAAATGCAATGTGCGCCACAATGCCGTCGCCGAAGAAAGTGTCCACGCGGTGCCGGGTGCGATCGAAAAACTGGTTCGGAATCACGAAATCGAGCGGCTTGTGCTCATCCTTCAGCGACCCCACCGCCGAAACCGAAATAATCCGTTCTACCCCCAACTGCTTAAAGCCGTAAATGTTGGCCCGGAAATTCAGCTCGCTCGGCAAGAGTTTGTGCCCGCGGGCATGGCGCGCAAGAAATGCCACCTGGCGGCCTCCCAGCGTCCCCAGAATGTACGCATCCGAAGGATCTCCAAATGGAGTCTGCTGCTCGACCTCGTGCGCGTCGGTGAATCCCGGCATCTGGTACAGACCGCTGCCGCCGATAATGCCAATCTCTGCCTGCTTCAAATGCGCTCCTGAACGGGTCGGGAATTACCGTGGAACTCACGATTATACAGAAGGAGATTCATCGCGAGATTTGCGCATCGCGGACAATTCATCCAGAAGAATCGATGCTAGCTTAGGCTCGCCGGGAACGTTCGCGCCTCGAAGAGAACAGCAGTGTAGAAAACGGTCGCACATCATGTTAGAACCACCAAACTGTCGGCGGAGTTCCTGAATCTTCAGAGCGAGTCCTTTAAGGCGGTCGGCGTCGCGCCACTTATAGTATCGGTGCTCTGAATCTAAATGATCGTTTTGTCCCAACAAGCCCCAACGGCCTTTAGCGCATTTCTCAAGGCACGAGAAAAGAAGGGCTTCAAAATCACGCTCGAGCTCGTCAAGTCGCTGTGCCTCAATCTTTGGACGTTTGGACATACCCGAGTCCCCGCTACCGAAATATCATCACGTTGCGGCAGAAGTCACTTCTTCCCCGTTGCATCCGGCCAGAAGTCTCCCTCCACCTGCTTCGTCGTCTCCTCATCCAGACTTTCGCTAATCAGCACCGCGTCGCCCCGGACTTCAATCACTACCACTCCCTCTTCCGTGAGCCAGGCATGGCGTCCGCGCAGCGTTCGCCAGGAATCGACCGGCGGCGCGTCTGCCGCAACTTTGCCGTCCGGTCCCAGCCCTTGCCGCTTCTGATATCGCTTGGCCAGCGATTTCGCATACACCGCCGCAAACTCCGCCGCTTTCGCCGCACTCGACCAGCGGGAAACATATAGCAACCCGATCGGCGCCGATTTGCCCGCCTTTGGCTTGCCCGCGAAATAATAACCGCCGCGCCACTCCGGATACGTCGCCTTGGCCTCATCCCCGCCCGCATACTGCTCAACCAAAACATAAACGTCAAACTCTCCCATCGCGCCGATATCGAAAGGATCGTAGCTTTTGAAGTCTCTCTCCATGTCAATCATCTTCATCGGCGGCAACGTCTCGTGCGCAAGGTACGTCTTCGGCTCCATAATTTCGCGCGTCGTCTTCGGAGGATCCTTGAACGCGCCCGCGTAAGCCAGTTCCTTCCCGCCCGCTTCGAGGAGCGCGATGGTAAAGTCGAGTCCGTAGCGATACGGGAACGTCAACTCCTCTTTCAAAAAAATCGGAGCATCACGAAACGCCGGAGAGTCCGGCGTCCCCACCAGCATGCCCTGCTCGAGCGATTCGACAATCTGGGGCGAGTCCAGCAGCGTCTTTCCGGCCGGCGCCAGGGAATAATCCAGCAGCACCGCCATCGCTTGTCCTTCCAGCACCGCCTGCCGGGCAGCGCTTTCCTCGTCATTTTCAATGTCGGCTTGGCTTGGCTCATCCTTCTTGTTATGAGCGTCTTCCGTCGATCCCTTCATCCATTTCTCGATGCCGAACGACTGGTCCTGGAGGGCGTGCGTCAGTTCGTGCGCCAGTACCGGCTTCTGCTGTTCTACGTCGAGCCAGTTCAGCAAATTCACAGTTTTTGTTTTTTCATCGTAGTATCCCGCCACCTGCTCGCGCAGCATCGTCACCAGAAAGTTGGGCAGGTCGAAGTTGTGCGGCAGCAACCCGAACTTCTTCAGCACCGCCGAAGACCGCTCCAGTCGTTTCGCGTCCTTGTCGTCCTTCATGCTCTTCTTGAGATAGGACTCCACCTCGTCGCGCTTGGTCAGCCTGCGCTTCACCTTATGCTTGATGGGCAGGCCCGTGTCCTGGCTGGCAAACTGCAGGATTTCGTCCACCGAGCGAAAAAGTTCCTTCGCCTCTTTGGGCGAGACGATGGTTTCTTGCGTGGCGCGGGTGTCCTCGCTGGCGGGAGCCTGGCCCTGCGACGGCTGGCCTTGCGACGCCTGATCCTGCGATACTCTGACCGCCCCAGCTGTTGGTTGACCCCAGAGCGTGCCCGCCAGCAGCACGAGCAGAGCAAGTCCGCACAACCATCTTTGGAACTTTTGAGCACCTACCTTGACATTGTCCATTGGCATCGAGTCTATACTGTCCCATGCCCGTCAATCGCATGCCCGTCAATCTTTGGACCAGAACCGATCACGCCCTCGACTACCTCGGACGAGCCGACTCTATTTCCCATCGCACCGAAGGCGAATCTTCGCTGCTCGAGTTTATTCCGCCGACCACGCGCCGCATTCTCGATCTGGGTACGGGAGACGGGCGGCTGCTGGCGCTGGTGTTACGCGAACTGGTGAAACGCGAGCATCCGAACACGGAAGCCATCGCAATTGACTTCTCTCCTGCCATGCTTGAGGCTGCCCGGAAGCGCTTTGCCGACGATTCCTCGGTGGCCGTGATGACCCACAACCTCGATGACCCGCTCCCCGCCCTGGGCAAGTTTGACGCTATTGTCTCCAGCTTCGCGATCCATCATGTCACGCACCCGCGCAAGCGCGCGCTCTACTCCGAAATCCACGAACAGCTGAATGCTGGAGGCGTCTTCTGCAATCTGGAACACGTCGCCTCGCCCACTCCCAGCCTGCACGAGGAATTCTTGCGCCAGAGCGGCCTTACACCTGCAACCGAAGACCCTTCCAACCAGCTTCTCGATGTCGAGACGCAGTTGCAGTGGCTGCGCGAGATCGGATTCGCCGACGTGGATTGTCACTGGAAATGGCGGGAGCTGGCGCTGCTGGCGGGCAGACGGGGGTAACCGGCTTCCTAAGACATGCCACCACACAATCAGCGATGAGATACTCTCTCCGCTACCCACTCGCCCACTTCGCGCGTCCCCAGCGTTCCACCGATGTCGGCCGTTGTTTTTTTCTGCCGTACCGCTTCGAGCACGGCTGCGTCTATCTTCTGCGTCTCGCCCGGCATTCCCAGATGCGCCAGCATCATCGCCGCCGTCAGAATCGCGCCGAAAGGATTGGCCATGTTCTTCCCCGCAATCGACGGCGCGGAACCATGCACCGGCTCGAACATCCCGATTTGCCCCTGTGAAGTATGCCCCAAACGCAGATTGCCGCTCGCGCCCATCCCCAGCCCACCCTGCAATCCCGCGGCGAGATCGGTGATGATGTCGCCAAACATGTTGTTGGTGACGATGACATCGAACCCGCGCGGATCGTGCACCATCTGCATACAGAGCGCGTCCACGTACATGTGCTGCGTCTCGATCTTTTGATACTCTGCCGTAACTTCTTTGAACACGCGCTGCCACAGGCCGCCGGCGTGCGTCATGGCGTTCGATTTGTCGCACATCAGCACTCTTCGCCGCGGAGAACCATCTAGTTTCCGGTGGCTGGCGCAGTACTCAAACGCGTAGCGGATGATGCGCTCGACACCCTTGCGCGTGTTGACGTCTTCCTGGATCGCAATCTCGTCCGGCGTTCCCTGCTTGAAGACTCCTCCGAGATCGCCGTAAACGCCCTCGGTGTTTTCGCGAATCACGACGAAATCGAGGTCCTTTGGTTCGATGCCTTTGAGCGGGCAGAGCGACGCATCCAGCAACCGCACCGGCCGGACATTGGCGTACAGGTCCATTTTGCAGCGCATGCCCAGCAGGATTTCTCGTGCGTGAATATTGGAGGGCACGCGCGGATCGCCGAAGGCGCCGACCAGGATGGCGTCGAAATCGCTCGCCAGGGTGGCGAAGCCGTCCGGCGGAACGGTAACTTTGTCGGCGAGATAGCGGTCGGCTCCCCAGTCGAAATAAGTTAATGCTAAATCCGCACCTACAGCCGCGATCACGCGCACTGCTTGTGGAATTACTTCTTTCCCGATGCCGTCACCGGGGATCACCGCAATACGGTTCATTTTTATTTCGCTCACGCTGGCAACGTTAGCACAGGGGCGAACCATTCATAAACCCGCAACGTCAGGTAACAATCAGTGGACCGCCGGGCGTCTCGCCCGGCAGGACGGCGCGAAGGTGCCGGTCCCTCCACCACCCGTTCGTTATAATAAAAAGATTGAACTTATGCCTTCGATAACACTTCCTGGGGCGAACTCGAGTGCGCACAGCGGCGCGACCACTGCGCCCGACTTCGGCGATGCTCGCGCCGAGTTTCAGGGCTTGCTCTCAGGCTGCGGCCTCTATGACCTGAGTTGGCGTGCCAAGATCGCGGTGACCGGCGGCGACCGCGTCCGCTGGCTGAACGGCATGGTCACGAACAACGTTCGCGATCTTGCCGTGGGTCACGGCGTCTACGCCTTCATGCTCAGCGCCCAGGGCCACATTCAGGCTGACCTCTACGTCTTCCAGCGCGGAGAATCATTGCTGGTGGATACGGAACGTGGGCAGCGCGACAAAATATTGCAGCTGTTCGAGCACTACATCATCGCGGACGATGTGGAGATCGCGGACATGAGCGACAAACTGACCGCGCTCGGCCTGATTGGGCCCGAATCGCGCGCTGTTCTTGAACGCGCCGGTATCGTGGTTCCCGATCTCGCGCCGTTGGAGTTATGCTCGCCGAAATGTGATTGCGCGTGTAGCTGCCTGCAATGCACGCTAGTGCGAGGCGATGACTCCGCAGGCATGTCGTACGAAATCTGGTTGGAGCCAGACAAACTGAAATCCACGTGGAGCGCGCTGCTCAAGGCGGGTGCGCGGCCGACCGGCACGACTGCGCTGAATCTTTTCCGCATTTCGCGAGGCATTCCGCAATTTGGCGTGGATATCCGCGAGCGCGATCTGGCGCAGGAAACCGGGCAGACACGCGCGTTGAATTTCACCAAAGGGTGCTATCTCGGGCAGGAGATCGTGGAGCGTGTCCGCTCGCGCGGTGCCGTGCACCGGCAGTTCACCGCGTTCTTGGTCGAGGGCACGCTACCCGAATCGGGCGCGAAGATTCTGGCCTCAGAAAAAGATGAAAAAGAAGTCGGCGAGATCACGAGCAGCGCGATTCTGCCTCTGCCCGGCGGAGATCGCCCGGTCGCACTGGGTTATCTGCGACGCGAGGCCACCGGGAAAGATTTGCGTGCGGGAACGTCGAAGTTGAAACCAGCATCGCTCCCGATCGCCTGAATTTCAGGAAGGCCTTCAAGAAGGAAACCATATGGCTCAAAAAAGAAGAGAAGAGAGCGAATTCAAAGTAAGCGACAAGCGCTTGTTCACCTCCGACGGGGAACTGAGATCGGATTCCGCAGAAGAGCAAGCGCCCCCCCCCACCCCAGCGGCGGCGGCAACGGCGCCTGCGACGACATCTGCGCCCGTTGCAACGATCGCGGAGGCCGCGCCCACAGCGGCGGCGCCCACACACGAATCAGATATTCCCGAACCACCCACTGCCTCCGAACAGAAGGCGCAGCACGATGCCTACAAGCAGTCGGCGCGCGATCTGGATGCGCGCGTCGAACTGAGCGGACACTCGGCGAAAGAACTCGAAATGAGTTTCGAGCGCTTCATGGCTTCTCTCTACATGACCGCCATGATGCAGCTCGGCCTGATGCACGAACAGGGCGGCCAGCCCGGGGTTGACTTGATCGGCGCTCGCCAAACCATCGACACGCTCGGCATGATCGCCGAGAAAACCAAAGGCAATCTCACTCCGAAGGAGCAGGCATTCCTGCAGAACTGCCTCTATGAACTGCGCATGGCCTACGTAGAAGTAACCAATGCTCTGGCGCATCCTCCGCAGGCACCCGGCCCGATTACAGGTACAAACGGCTGATGCATGCGACTCTGACGGTATTAGGCAGCGGCACGTCGATGGGCGTACCCACCATCGGCTGCGACTGCGCCGTGTGTCGTTCCGAAGACCCGCGTGACCGCCGCACTCGTCCCTCCGTGATGGTCAGCTACCGTGATCCTCACGACAATGCTCGCCACGTCATGATCGACACCACGCCCGACTTTCGCGAGCAGGCGCTGCGGGAAAACATTACGCAGCTTGATGCCGTGCTCTACACCCACACGCATGCCGACCACATCCTCGGAATCGACGACCTGCGCCCCCTGACTTACCGGCATAAGCCGTGCAAGCTGCCGCTTTATGCCACGCCGCGAAACTGTGAATTCCTGCGCAACATGTTTCGCTACATTTTTGAAGCTGAGTATAAATTTGGCGGACTGCCACTGGTGGAACTGCATCCAATCGAAGGCCCCGTCGAACTATTCGGCGCGCGCTTCGAGCCCGTGACCGTGATCCACGGCGAAACCCCGATCCTTGGTTTCCGCTTCGGATCGGCCGCCTACCTGACCGATCACAGCGACGTCCCGCCCGAAACGCTGGAGAAGCTGCGCGACCTCGACATTTTGTTTCTGGACGCCCTGCGCTACAAGCCGCATCCCACGCATTCGACCGTGGAACAGTCGCTGAAGATCGTGGACGCGGTGAAACCGAAGCGCACGTTTTTCACGCACATCTGTCACGACCTGCCACACGAGGCCACCAACGCCACGTTGCCGCCCGAGGTGCGGCTGGCGTTTGACGGAATGAAGCTGGAGTTTGAGATTTGAGATTTGAGTTCACCGCCGGGACGCCGAGCCCGCCGAGAAAATCTTTATTTAGAAAAAATTGGCGCCCTCGGCGTCTCGGCGGTGAAAAATAGTCAGGATGCGAACTTTCCACAAACTCGACGATATTCCCCGCGATTTCGGTCCCGCGCTCGTCAGCGTTGGTAACTTCGACGGTGTGCACCGCGCTCACCGCCATGTTCTGGACGAAATCGTGCGGCGCGCGAAAGCCGGGAGCGGGCAGTCGGTGGTTGTCACCTTTGATCCCCACCCCTCCCGCATCCTGCGGCCCGATCACAACCTGAAGTTGCTGACTCCGCTTCCGGAAAAGCTGCGACTCCTGGAAGCCACCGGCGTCGATGCGGTCCTGTTGCTCCCCTTCTCGCGCGATCTTTCGCTGATGACGCCGCACCAGTTTGCCCATGAAATTCTTAAGAAGCGGCTTCATGCCCGGGAAGTTCACGAAGGCTACAACTTCCACTTCGGGCACAAGGCAGCGGGGAACATTCAACTGCTGCGCGAGCTGGGCAGGGAGAAAGACATGGGATTTGAGGTTCACGATTATCCCGAAATGCGCCTGCGCGGGGAGCGGGTTTCAAGCAGCCACATCCGCAAGTTGCTTTCCGAAGGCCGCGTGAGCCGGGCTCGCCACTTGCTGGCGCGTCCGTTCAGCATTCTTGCCACCGCCGGCCGAGGACGCGGCTACGGAGCGAGGTACACCGTACCCACCATCAATCTGGCGCGCTACGAAGAACTCGTCCCCAAAGACGGCGTCTATATCACTCGCACCCGCATCGGCAGCGAGTGCTTCGACTCGGTCACCAACATCGGAAACCGTCCGACTTTTGGCAGCGATTCCTTTGCCATCGAGTCCCACCTGCTGAATTTCCATCCGCTTGCACTCTCGGCGGAAACCGAGGTCGAACTCTACTTCCTCGATCGCCTGCGCGACGAGATCAAGTTCCCTTCTGTCGAAGCGCTGAAAGAGCAGATCGGGCGGGATGTAGCCAAGGCCAAGCGTTACTTCCGGCTCTTGGGATAAGCTTTGCCGCTTCTCGCGAATGCCCGCTTCTCACTCGATGGGCTCGACCACCAACTCTTCGCCCCGAGCAGCCCGTTCCGGCAACTGGATCAGCACAATCGCTACCAGCACCAGAACGATTCCAACCGTCTGCATCGGCCGCAGCCACTCCCCCAGTACAAGCGCCGCGATCAAGATGCTGAAGACCGGCTCCAGGCAACTGGTCACAATGGCTCGGGTCGGCTCCAGGTGCTGGAGCCCGGCGAAGTAGCAGGAAAATGGCCCGAGTACGGACACCAGCGAAAACACCAGCATGAATCCCCACTGCTGCGCGCCATAGTGAGCGGCAACGATTTTCCACGGAGGATTCACGAAGATCCAGAATGTTGAAGCTGCCACCAACACCCACAGCAGTACTTTCCAGCGGTCGTAGCGCGCCAGCACGCTGTGTCCGCCGACGTTATAAAACGCAAAGGAAAATGCCGCCAGCAGCGCGGCCGTGACTCCGACTGGGTCCATGCGGAAGCCGCTCAAGCCGACAAGGCCTACCGCCAGCGCACAACCCACCACGGCCAGTCCCACCGCCGCAGTTCGTCGCAGCGATGGGCGCTGCGCTCCGCGGGCCACCATGTAGAGCAGCACCCAGACCGGCGCCGTGTATTGCAGGATGATGGCCGTCGCCACGTTCGTCCGTTGGATTGCCAGGTAGTAGAGATAGTTCGACGCCGCGACTCCCAGAATTCCCAGCAGGAAAAACCGCACCAGATCGCGACCGGGAACACGCAGCGCGGACACTCCTCGACGTGCCAGCAGCACCGGCAGAAGCACCGCCAGCGACAGCGTTGCACGGCTCTGCGACAGGATCAGAGGATCGATCTTTTTTAGTGAAGTACCAAGCGACAGCCCGCCCGGCAACGGGTGGCCAGTGAATGCCGCGCGACCGAGCGTCGCCGAAATTCCCCACAGCAGGGCCGCACTCCCGATATAGAAGTAACCCCGCAGCGGATGAGGACCAGCACGATGGGGGCCAGCCTGATGAAGATCAGCCTTCACGGAACGTGCTCGATGGTGTAGGTGGTCTTCGCTGTCTTCTCCAGCATGGCCGAGACCGAGCAATACTTCTCTTTTGAAAGCCGCACCGCATCTGCTATGGCTTTCTGCGACACGTTCCCGTGAACCAGATAGGTCAAGTGAATCGACGTATAGACGGCAGGGTAGCCGTCCGCTCTTTCGGCTTCGGCCCGCACTTCAAGCCCGGTGAACGGCTCGCGTTTCTTGCGGAGAATTCCCACGACGTCCGATGCCGTGCAGCCGCACAGAGCGAGCAAGACTAACTCCATCGGACTATTAGCGGTCTTCTCGGCTCCGGCATCCATCACGATCGAATGTCGCGAAGATGCCGACCCGACGAAGCGGTCTTTGTCGGTCCAATTCACGGATGCTTCAATCATTGTGCCTCCCGTTATCTAACAATGGAGCGACGGGCGTCTCGCCCGTCTCGCTACCGCCGGTTATCCGTCATCGGCTCGGGATGAATCAGCACGCGGAACAGTTCCGGCGCGTCGTGCTTGAATCGGATCTCGAGCGACGTCTGAACGTCGTGCACTCGCGAAAGCGGCATATCGTCAGGCAGCGTGCAGTGGCAGGACACATACAGCCGCGCGCGCACCTTCTTGAACTGGAATTCGTGCACGTCCATCACCTCGGGAAACTCCTTCACAATATCCTTGAGCCGTCGTTCCAATTCCGGCTCGCGAACAATCTCCTGTCCTTGTTCAATCGTGGCCGGCTCGCTTTCAATATGCGTAAGGATGGTCGCAATCTCCGGAACCTCGCTGCGTATCTCCGTTTCCAGCCGGGTAACTTCATCGTGCGCCTGCTTCATGCTGAGTTGCTCGTCGAGTTCCAGATGCTGCTCCACGTGCAACTGCCCGTTCAAGTCCTGCACGCTTATGTCATGCACATTGAAGTTGTATCGAGTAGCCACGGCGCGAATCCGGTCAAAAATGTTTTCCGTGCGCCGGGCCCGTGGAACGGGATGCACCATCACGTCAGCGTCGGGCAAAATCTCGCGCACCCGCGACTTCACCGCATCGGACACCTGCTCGGAGCGCTGGAACGTAAAATTGCGTTCCAGTCCCACCGAAACGTCAGCGAAGTAGCGGTTCCCAGCTTTCCGGAACCGGACCCGCTCCACTTCCAGCACGCCATCGACGGTCCTGATCCGGTCGAGGATCTGACTGCGCACGCCAACCGGCGCCGCATCAAGTAGCGCATCCACCGTTTTCCGGGCCAACCTCCAGCTCACGGAAATCACCACGCCCGCCACGAACAGTGCGGCAATCGGATCAGCCTGGCGCAACCATCCCACCTGATAGCTACGGCCTAAATTGCTGCGCCCCAACCAAACCAGCGCCAGGCCCACGATCACGACTCCGCTCGACCAGATGTCTGTGGAAAAATGCAGCGCATCGGCTTCCAGCGCCTGACTGTCGTACTTCGTCGCAATGCGCCCAAGTGCGCGCGAGCGCCAGGCGTCGACCGCGATCGAAAGCAGCATGACCAGGAAGGCAGCCACGCTCGGCTCAATTTCCACGCTGTGAAAGAACAAACGCCTGATCGATTCATAAACGATCCAGACGCAGGCCACCAGCAGCAGACCGGTTTCGATGAAGGCCGAAAAATTCTCGAACTTGCCGTGTCCGTATTGGTGATCGGCATCGGCCGGCTTGTCGGAAACCCGCACTGAAAAAAAAGTCACCAGGGCTGCGATCAGATCCAATCCAGAGTGTGCGGCCTCCGATAAAATCCCCAGCGAGCCGGTCGCGATCCCCACCACAATTTTCAGGCTGGTGACTACAAGAGCCGCCAGCACCGAGTTTCCGGCAACGGCTCGCTTTTCCCGGCGCATCGACTGGGAACTGAATGCCATGAAGGTCATTATCGCTTTGGATTCGCCCGCCGCCAACCCCTCGACCCCTTGCCCGATCTCCAGCGGGACATGCTACGATGAATCCATCGCAATTTTCCCTGGAGGATATTGATTCATGCGTTCTCAGTGCCTCGTGTGTCTGCTGCTCGCCGGCTTGGCCTATGGACAAGCGGCGCAACCGCCTGCACCTGCCGCCGGAGCGAAGGCGGCACAAAGCACCCCCGCCGCGCCCGTTAAGGCGCCTGAAGTAAAAGTTGGGCCTGACGATGCGGTGATTACGCTGAAGGGTTTCTGCGCCGATGCCAAGCTGCAGGGCGACGCCTGCAAAACCGTGATCACGCGCGCGCAATTTGAGAAGCTCGCCGATGCGCTACAGCCGGGAATGCCTCTGAACATTCGTCGTCAACTCGCAACCCGGTATGGACAGGCCCTGAAGATGTCCACCGAAGCGGAAAAGCGTGGCCTCGACAAAGAGCCCTCATTCGAAGAAAAGATGTACTTTGCGCGCATGCAAGTTCTTTCCCAAGAGCTTGTCCGCGCGCTGCAGGATGATTCCAATAAGGTTAGCGACGCCGATATCGAAGACTCTTACAAGAAGAACGAAATCTCCTACCAGCAAGCCACCTTGGCGCGGATTTACATTCCCCGCGCCAAGCAAATCGCACCCTCACCCGCAAAACCCAAGGCTGAGCCTGAAGCCGGTGCTAAAAGCGCTGCGACCACCAATGCAGAGCCTCCAACCGAGGAGCAAAAGAGAGCTGCTGCAGAAGCGATGAAAAAAGTTGCCGTCGATCTCCGCGCCCGCGCCGCTGCGGGTGAAGACCCCGACAAGCTGGAAAAAGAGGCCTACGCCGCCGCTGGACTGCCGGGAACTGCTCCGAGCACAAAGATGGAGAAAATGCGCCGCAGCGCGCTGCCTCCGAACCATCAAGCGATCATGGACCTGAAGCCCGGCGAAGTGTCCGAATTGATCTCCGAACCCAACAGCGGTTACTACATTTACAAGATGGTCAGCAAGGAGACTTTATCTCTGGATGCCGTGAAACCGGATATTCTCAAGGCTATTTCCAGCCAGCGCTATCGCGATAGCATGCAAGGTTTTCAGAGCAATGTCGACTTGAACGATGCGTACTTCGGCCCCGCCCAAAGTCCACCGATGCCGCCACATCGGGGACCAATGCCCCCTCCCCAAGAGCGGCCCGACCACGACTAAATGGATACAGCAAAATCAACCATTGTCGTTACCGGCGTTTCGGGCAATCTGGGCCAGCGGCTGTTGCCGCAGCTCTCGGATTTCAAGGTGGTGGGCATCGACGTCACGCCCCCCACGCATTCCCCGGTGGAGCGCTTTGTGCCGCTCGACCTGGGAAGAGAAGAATCCACTCGCGAGCTGCTTCTGCTGCTGCGCGAGTTGCAGCCTGTTTCGCTGGTGCACCTGGCGTTCGTGATCGATCCTCACCGCTCAGGGGTTCTGGACGTCGACCGGATGTGGCGGATTAACGTGGCCGGCACAGCGCGAGTGATGGAAGCCATTGCCGAAGCTAACCGCAACCCCGGAACGGCCATTCGGCAGTTCATTTTTCCCAGCAGCGTGTCGGCGTATGGCTCCGATTTGCCAGCACCGGTCGCGGAAGACTCGCCGCTCGGGGCTCACACATTACCCTACGCGGTCCACAAGAAAGAAAGCGATCTGGTGGTGCAGCAGCGCGCGCCCGCCCTGCGCGGGTGTGGAGTGTTTATCCTGCGTCCCCATATTTTTGCCGGAGCCACCGTCGAAAATTACCTGATGGGAGCGTTCCGCGGAACGCCCAACGGAAAGGGGACGCGCGCCGCCCGCATGCGCCAGTCGGGGAAACGCCTGCCCGCCATGCTGCCCTTCGGCCAGAAGTATCTGGATAACAAAATCCAGTTCCTCCACGTTGACGATATGGCCCGGCTGATCGCGTGGATCCTGAAGCGGGAACCGGAGGCGCAACGGCTGACCATCCTCAACGTTGCCGGGCGCGGCGATCCTTTGACCTTCGCGCAGTGTTTCGAGATGGCGCACTCCAAGTTGCTGCGCGTTCCCGGACAGTGGGCCATGCGCCGCACTCTGCAATTCTTGTGGGACTGGAACATTTCGACGATTCCGCCGGACGCCGTCCCTTATATGACCGGCCAGTACATCATGAACACTGACCGCCTGAAGAAATTTCTCGGCGACGACTACGAGCGGGTGATTGAGAAAACCAACACGGAGGCGTTCGTGGATTCGTTCCAGAGAAACTGAGTTCACCGCCGAGACGCCGAGTATGCCGAGAAGATCAAAATCCTGAACCACAGGGGGCACTGAGGACACAGGGGAATCTCTGGTGTTTTTCTCAGAATTCCTCGGCGTCTCGTCGGTTAAACGCTCTTCACGCCCCGGTAAAGCCCCGCTATGCCAAACGTGTACGGAGTCCACGAAGCCTCGCGGAACCCCGCCTGGCGCATGCGCCCGAGCATTTCATCCGGAGCCGGAAAGCGCTCGACTGACGCGGGCAAATAGGCGTATGGGCCGCGCACTCCCGAAATCATCGTCCCGATGGCGGGAAGAACTTTCTTGAAGTAGACGCGATAGCACTGTCCGATCAAGCCGCCGGGCTCTCCGAAATCCAGGATGCCGCATTCTCCGCCGGGAGCGAGCACGCGCGCAATTTCTCGCAAGCCCGCGTCGTAGTCGGCCAGGTTTCGAAAGCCGAATGCCGAGGTCACCAGATCGAAATGTCCATCGGGAAACGGCAACCGCAGCGCGTCCGCTTCGATCCAGCGCACCGTCGTGCCTTCTCCCTTCGCCGCTGCGCGCTGCAGCATGGCGTGGGAAAAGTCGGCGCCCAGAATCTGGGGAGCGCTCGAGCCAGCGCGCCGGCGCAAAGCGAAGGTCATGTCTCCGGTGCCGCAACAAAGATCCAGTACGCGCGCCTCGGGACGCTTTAGAATCGCGTCGAACTGGCGCGCGGTGCGCCACCACCACCAGCGGTCAATGTTGAACGAAAGAATATGATTCAGCAGGTCGTAGCGCGGCGCAATCGAGGTGAACATCTCCCGGACGGCCGCTGCCGCCGACTCGCGGTCTGGCGCACCGGCGGGAGCCGCGCCCGCGATTCGCTGATTCACCCCTTGATCCATATGATTTTTGCAAGTGGAGAGCCGGGCGTCCCCGCCCGCTCGCCACGCTGCTGCAAGGGCGAGACACCCGTCGCTCCACCGCAGGTCACAGCACTAATTCCGCATCAGCTTCCGAATCTCGTCGACCGCGGAGCGCACGATTGCTTCCGGCACGTCGCTCGTGATCTCAACCTTGCCGATCTCGCGCGGCAGAATAAAGTGCACCACTCCGTGCCGCGTCTTCTTGTCGGAGCGCAATCGCTTCACGATGTTCGCGGTCTGCCACTTCATGCGTGGCAGCCTGCCAAAGCCGAGAACCGCGTTCGAAATCCGTCCTGCCGTCACACTATCCAGTTTGCCGGTGGAAAGCGCGATGTGCGTCGCCGCGATCATGCCCCAGGCCACAGCTTCCCCGTGGAGCAACTGCGTGTAGCCGGTCTCGGCCTCAAGAGCGTGGCCTATCGTGTGGCCGAAATTGAGCACTTGCCGCAATCCGCCTTCGCGTTCGTCGGCACTCACTATCGACGCTTTCAGGCGCACCGAATCGGCAATCACTTTCTCAACCACCACCGGATCACGATCCAGAATCTCGCGACGCCGGTCTTCAAAAAGCTTGAACAAACCGGGATCTCCGATAATGCCGCACTTCAGCGACTCGTACAGACCGGCGCAGTATTCGCGCGAAGGCAGCGTCTCCAGAACGGTGGGGTCGACCAGAACAACCCGCGGCTGGTGGAAAGTCCCCAGCAGATTCTTTCCCGACACGAGGTTGACGCCCGTTTTTCCTCCGATCGCCGCATCCACCTGCGCCAACACGGTCGTTGGCACCTGGATGACATCCACGCCCCGCATATAGATCGAGGCCAGAAACCCGGTCACGTCGCCGACTACGCCGCCGCCGAGCGCAATCAGCGTGACCCCGCGATCCGCGCCCTGCTTCACCAGCTTCTCAGCCAGTTTCTCCAGTGTCGCAAGACGTTTCGAGCGCTCGCCATCGGGCATTTCGAGCAGGTCAGTTTCAACTCCCGAAGCGGCCAGCGATTTCAGCAGAACCTTCGCCCAGCGCCGGCGCACCGGCGGGACGGTGACCACAAAGGCGCGGCGATTTTCAAGAAACTTGCCGAGGCATTCTCCGGCACGGGCGAGCAGCCCGCTTCCGATGAGCACTTCATAGGAGCGCGACGGCGTGGAAACGGGAACGCTAATCATGGACATTCATCATAGCGTATGGGTTACTCGGCCAGTTTCTTTTGCGGATTCGCCAGCGAGGCGAGAATGGAAGCTGCCAAAACAAACAGCACGATCGCCAGCACCCATTCGGTTGGAATGTAGACGTAGTGCGACCCCAACATTTTAAGCCCCACGAAAATCAGCACCACCGACAGTCCATAATGAAGGTAGTGAAACAGGTCCATCATGCCCGCCAGCGCAAAGTACATCGAGCGCAGGCCGAGAATGGCGAACACGTTCGAGGTATAGACAATAAACGCGTTCAGCGTGATGGCGAGGACCGCCGGTATCGAATCCACCGCTAGAAGAATGTCGCTGGTCTCGACCACCAATAGCACAACGAGCAGCGGAGTGGCGTAGAGTCCGCTCTTTCCCGCAAAAAATCGCCGCGTGAAGAATTGCCCGTCCACATATTCTTCCGTCACTGGGAAAGCTCGGCGAAACAGGCGGAGAACCGGGTTTTTCTCGGGATGAATTTCCGTTTCGCGCTGCTGCAGCAGCTTCAATCCCGAATAAACAAGCAAAGCGCCGAATGCGTAGGTGATCCAACTGAAGCGGCGAATCAGCCCCACGCCCGCCACGATGAACACACCCCGCATGAGCAGCGCCCCGAGGATTCCCACGAACAGCACCTTGTGCTGGTGCTCGTCGGGGACCTTGAAATAGCGGAAGATGACGAGAAATACGAAAAGGTTGTCGACACTGAGCGAGAGTTCGACGACGTAGCCGGTCACGAACTGGAGCGCCTCGGCCCGCCCGTGCCAGAACAGAACCAGCACCGCAAACGCCGCCGCCAGCGCGATCCAGACCCCCGACCAGGCCAGCGCTTCGCGAAACCCGAAGCGACGATTCAGCACGCCCAGATCGAGCGCTAGCATCGCCACCACAAACAGGTTGAAAAGAATCCAGAAGAGAAGCACAGGCTCGGGTCTCAGTTTCAGTTCCCAGTAGTCAGATGTCAGGAAAACCTTAAGTCGCCGGCAGAACCCATAGTCAAGAGATAAGGCAGGGTTCCCTGAGACCTGACACTTGCCTGCCTCAATGCAAGCGCAGAATCTCGACCGTAATGTTATCCGGTCCTCCGCGTTCCCGAGCCAGTTCGATCAGCTCGCGTCCCGCTTCTTCCGCGCTCTTGTTTTCCACGGCGTCAAGAATCTCCGGGTCGCGCACCAGCCCCCACAATCCGTCGCTGCAGATCAGCAGCACGTCCTCCGGGCGCAGCGGCTCCGGTCGTCCGGGTGAGTCCATGACCAGATCGGGGTTGGTGCCTAAGGCTGCGGTCAGAATGTTTCGCTGCGGATGACTCAACGCCTGTTCCGGGCTGATCATTCCCGACTCCACCAGCCGTCCCACATAGGAGTGGTCGCGCGTTACCCGCGTAATCTGGCCGTCGCGGATCAGGTACAGGCGGGTGTCGCCAACATGCACGTAATAGAGCTCACCCCTGACGATCGCCGCCGCCGTACATGTCGTTCCCATGCCCCGCAATTCCGGATGGGCAATGCTGTATTGCAATATCTGCTCGTGCGCCACCTGCAAAGCCTGGACCAACGCTGCCTGCGGGTCGTCGCCGCCAGAGTCGCGGTACACCGCCACCATCGTCTCCACCGCCAGCCGGCTCGCTTCCTGGCCGCCTTCGTAGCCGCCCATGCCGTCCGCTACAATCGCCAACCGCCCCTTGCGCAGGAACTGCTGGTCGTCCTCCGGCTCCCAATAGCCAAACGAATCCTCGTTATCCTTGCGCACGCAGCCGATGTCGGACTGGCTCGATACTTCAATTCCTTCGCGTACCTTCATACGATCACGACTTTGATGGCGGGAATGACAGGCATAGGCAACAATCGCGTTTTCCTGATGGAGCGACGGACAGTCCTCTCACGGCTGGACGGGCGAGACGCCCGTTCCTCCATCGTAGGACTTCAAGGGCAAACTTAGGATTATAAGGGTTGCGGAGCAGGACGCTCAAACCCATGGCCTGAAAATGGCCGGCTTTGCCAGGGCAGATCTAAATGGAAACGGGGACGGCTGGCATGCAGCCGTCCCCGCGGATCAAGAAATCAAACGCAGGGCTACTAAGAAGTCGGCTGCGCGCCGCATTCTCCGGTCGGGTTGGTGGTAGTAGCGGGGAGACCCGCAGTAGACATATAGACAGCGCCGGGCGGAGTAGTGAACCCAAGATAGGTAGCCGTAACAATATACCAACCTGTCGTTTGAAAGGCCGGAGTGGTCGCGGGGGGCTGCGCGACATCCACATAGGAGCAGGCAGGGGGCGTGATGGGCGTGAGCTGTCCGTCCGCGCTCAGCTGGACGGTCTGTGGCGGGGTGGCGTTCGGGTCGCCGAACGTGCCGCTTTCAGCATGACCAAACGGGGTACTCGCTACCTGATAGGCAAGGTTACTGCCGTAAAGAAGCTTTTGCTTCCCGCTGCTGTAGTTCCCCCACGTATACATTTGTACCGGCGACCCAGGATACAACACGAACGCAGTGCCCGCGTTCGCGTCCGTGTTTGAAACCGATAGCGTAATGGACTGCAAGTTGTTAGTCGATCCGCAGCCCAGGCTGAACACCAGCAACGCGCAAACCAACGCACCAAAGAGAGTTTGACGATTCACCGCCGAGTACCTCCAAAAGGAATCTTCCGCATCGTCGCAGCAACCGTCATAGGTGGCAAGGTAACCAAAGTCACGACACCGTAAGGACGTAACACCCCTCTCCGGTAGCGTCCCTTGGGTCAGAGCCAAATGGCGGACATGCTGCCGTGGCGGGGTACGGCCTTAAATCCCGACTTCACCCAGTACGCCGTAGGCGATGCCGGAAGTCAGAGGTCGTCTACAATCACACCATGCCCGATCCGCCGGTTCCTGCTCCGCCACAGCCCCCACCACCGCCCGGCCCGACTACCGACTTTCACATCGGGGAGGAATTCGGAACCGCCCGGCGCAATCTTCCGCCCGCCGGCATTGTCCTGATCTGCATTGCTGCCGTCGCTGTGATTGTGGGAATCTTCGCTTTCACGGAACGGCCGAAACCGCAGGGCGCGGGTTCGATCGATTTGGTGGCCGCGGCCGAAGTACCCGGCCAGAACATGATCCTGGCCGCCATCACCATGACCCTCCGGAATACCACGAAAAAATCGCTCTGGATTCACACCCTCAAAGCGCAACTCACCACCGCCGACGGCAAAACCTTCGAGGACGAAGCCGCTTCCGCCGTGGATCTCGACCGCTATTTCCAAGCGTTTCCGGCGTTGAAACAAAATTCCGAGCCACCGCTTTCCCCCGAAACCAAGCTGCTCGCCGGAACCGAACTCAGAGGAGTGATCATTGTCGGTTTCAAGGTCACCAAGGAAGCCTTCGATCAGCGCAAGTCCCTGATCGTCACCATCCAACCCTATGACCAGCCGGTGCCCATAGTCCTGAAATGACGCGCCCTACTTTCAGGGTAAGAAGTCGGCCCGTGCATGAAGGGCGTGCTCTTCGCTGTCCGCTGTTCGCTATTCGCTATTCGCTTTTCGTCGATCGCGAATCGTGAACGACGAATAGCGATCAGCGGACACGCAGATCGGGATCGGAATTCGAGTCGGTATGATGATGAGACCGTGAAGACGCTGAACGAACTTTATTCATCGCTCTCTGCCCGGCGCCGTTACGAAGTCTGGTTTGTTCGTCTGGGACTGGCGGACGGCGGCGGGGCGTGGTGGTTGCGATATTTGCTGATGAATCCTGGCCGCTCCGGTTGCGCAGGCGACCCGGGCGGGATGCCCGTCCAGGTATGGGCTACATGGTTTCCGCAGGATGGAAAGCCGCAAAGCTTCATTCAAGGATTTCCCCTGGAGGGTCTGGACCTCAGCGCCCGAAGGCAAAATCCTTTTCACTTCCGAATCGGCAGCAATGAAATCGGAGAGAGCTCCTGTCGGGGAGCGTTGGCCGTCGCAGGGCACGCGATTTCATGGGACCTGCAATACTCTTCCACGTTTCGCGTCACGCTGAGCAACAAGGGCTGGATTGGATTCTCGCGCACCCCGCATTCCGACGCGCTTTTTTCCGGCCGGATCACGCTGGATGGCCGGAGATTTGAGGGAAACCCTTTGGGGTTCGGAGTGCAAGGACACAACTGCGGATACCGCCATCGTAACTTCTGGACTTGGACCCATGCTTATTTTCCCCGCCCCGACGGGCGTTCGAGCATATTGCAAGCGAGCGCAGGGAAAGCGAGCACATTCGAAGCCTTGGTATATGAGATGCCCTTCGGGCTGGTCTTTCGCAAAGCGGTGCTCTGGCATGAGGGGATGGAGCACGAATTCAAGAATCTGCAAGAGATCAGAAGGGATCCTGATGAATTGCTATGGAATTTTCGATGTTCGGCGCGGGATGGATTCCGCCTGGAAGGAGCGATCGCTGGCGCGGGGCCGAGCATCCATCGTCTTCCCTACGTGAAGACCGATTGTACCGGCAGCTTTGAAGTCGCCAACAACAGCCTGGCAAGAGCGGTGCTCCGTCTGGAGCGGCCGGGCATGCCGGTCGAAACCCTGGAGACGAGTATGGGGGCCGTATTGGAGATGGTCGGCCGCTAAGCTCGTTCCGCGGCAACTCACATTACCGGCGGAACACCAATCCCCATCGCCGCGAGAACGCGAATAAGCTCGCGGCGAACCACGGCTGTGGTTGCCAGCAAGAACGTTCTCCGGCCCTCATCCGTCTCGCTCAGGATTGGGTAGTGGTGATAGAACGTACTGAAGAGCTGCGCCAGTTGAAAGGCGTGCTTGGCGAGATAGGCGGGTTCCGTAGTCGCGATGCACTGGCCCACGATGTAAGAGGTTTTCGCGGCCGCCAGCCAGAGCTCCCAAATGTCGTTGCCGAATTCGCCAGTGAGATACTTGGCGAAACGTTCTTTAGCGACGCGGCTTGCCGCGTCGCTACAGAAACTTTCCGGATCGAGTCCACCCTTGCGGAAAATGTTCGAAGCGCGGACGACGGCATACTGTGCGTATGGACCCGTGTCACCCTCGAAACTCAAAGCGTCTTTGAAATCGAAGGCGATCACCGAGGGCTTGGTGAACTTCAGCATGAAGTAGCGCAACGCCCCGATGGCAATCTGCGTAGCAATGCCGGCGCGCTCCGCTTCACTCAACTCGGGATGACGCGCATCGACTTCTTTGCCGGCCGCGGTGATGAGCGCATCCAGAAGATCGTCCGCCTTCACCCCAAAACCCTTGCGGCCGGAAACCTCGATCCACGGCCGCGCCTTATCTTCGTCGCTAAGTGTGTAGCCAAGTTCGGCGGCGCAGCGCGGGGTGAGTGCGACCATCTCGTAGGAGAAGTGGGTGTAGCGATCGGCAGCTTCGTCGTGGCCGAGTCCGCGCAAAGCTTCGATCACCGTGTTCTGCGCCTCGGATTGGCGCGCATCGATGACGTTGTAGATCTCAGCCACATCGCCGAAGTGAGGATGATCTTTCTCGCCCTCGGTGGTTGAGATCCAGCAGTCGTGCGCATTGGGATAGCGATAGAATTTCCGATAGCCGAAATCGCGCCCAAGCAGCCCGAATTTCCACATGTGATACGCAATGTCTTTGCCAACATAACCGACCGTGCCGTTGGAGCGGACAATGACTTTCTGGTCTGCCTCCGTGATCCTTTCCCCTGTGTCCTCTGTGCCCCCTGTGGTTGAGGGTTCCGCCGCCGTACCAGCGCGCCGCATCACCCAGCAGCCTGCGTTCTTGCCTTCATTCTCGTAAGTAAGCACGCCGGCTTCCTTAAGCTTCGTAAACGCGGCATCCCAGAAATGCAGGTGTAGTATCTCGCTCTCGCGGGGCAAGAAGTCGTACTCAATGTCGAGCCGGTCCATAGTTTCGAGATGGCGTTTAAGCACGGCGGTCGAAATCAAGTCCGCAATCGCCGCTGTCTCATTGTTCCCCTCCTCCATCGCATGCAGCGTGGCTGATCGCGCGTGCAGGCTCGATTTGTCCTCTTCATACCAATGGGAGACGCGGGCATAGAGATCCCAGCAGTAGTAATCGAACCGTGGCGCGGCAGCGAGCGCTTCGATCTGAGCGCGAGACTTCCTCTCGATATGCATGAATCCAACCACCACGTCGGCGACCTGCACGCCGGTGTTGTCTATGTAGTTCTGGACGTCCACTTCCCTGCCCGCGAAACGCAGCAGGCGGACGAAGGTATCGCCGAGAATGGCATTCCGCAGGTGTCCGATGTGCGCCGCCTTGTTGGGATTGATGCTGGAATGCTCGACCAGCACTTTGCCGGTAGGAACATCCGCGGCGGGTTCTTCGTCGGCGGCGAGCGCCGCGGCCACATCGGCGCGGTTTACGCGAACGTTGATGTACCCGCCGCCGGCCACCTCGAATTTTTCGAAGCCGGGAATCGCACCAACCCCGGCGACGATCTCTTCGGCGATCTTGCGCGGAGCCTTGCGGAGTTTGCGGGCAAGTTCGAAAGCGATCGGCAGCGCATACTCGCCAAATTCAATTTTCGGCGGCTGCTCGACGACGATGTTCGTACCTTCCAGGTTGTAAGTACGACGCAGAAACTCGCGCAGATGTTCGACCAGTCGGCGTTCCAGATGTCGGTACAAGCATGCCCTCTAACTTATTTGAAGAAACAGTGATTCTAACAAACTCGCGGCGGGCGGCGGGTTTGACGGTAACGCAAGCGGCACCTATGATGAAAACTCAACAGGGGAAGACGCTTTTAGCTCTTGGCTCTGGCCTTTAGCGAAAAGCCAAAAGCCAGCGATTCTATCCATGCGCATAGCTTACCTCGACTGTTTCTCCGGCATCAGCGGCGACATGTTTCTGGGCGCGCTGGTGGATGTCGGGGTTTCGCCGAAGCTTCTGGAAGACACAGTCGCCGCGCTCGACATCGGCGCGCGGTTGGAGATTTCGCGGGTGCTGCGGGGCGGAATTTCCGCGACCAAAGTGGATGTGTACTCCAATGGCGAAAAAGATCTGCCGCGTGAGGTTTTCTGGGAGCAGCATGGGCATGATCATACTCACCAACAGTTACACGGGCGCGGGCTGAGCGAGGTTCGCCGCATCATTGAGAAAGCCGCCATCGGCAGCGCGTCGAGGGCTACCGCGATTCGCATCTTCGAGACTCTGGGCGAGGCCGAGGCCGAGGTTCACAACACCTCCGTCGAGCGCGTCCACTTTCACGAAATCGGCGCCGTCGATGCCCTGGTGGATATTGTCTGCGCCGCGGTGGGAGCGGAATCTCTAGCCGTCAAAGAATGGGTATGCTCGCCGCTCAACGTTGGAAGCGGAACCGTCAAGTGCGCGCACGGAACTCTTCCCGTACCGGCGCCGGCAACGTTGAGGTTGCTTAGGGATGCGCCGGTATATTCTTCGGGGCCAAAGGTCGAACTGGTATCGCCCACGGGCGCGGTGATTGTGAAGACGCTGTGCAACCGCTTTGCGGCGTTCCCGGCAATGAAGATCGAAAGGGCGGGATACGGTGCGGGAACTCGAGAATTCTCCGAGCACCCGAACCTCCTTCGGCTGACCATTGGAGAAGTCGAGCCAGCGGAGAGCGCGGCTGCGTCCCCCGTCGCATCGCCGACATCGAATGAGAAGACGCATGAGAAAATCATGGTGCTCGAAGCGAATCTCGATGACCTGAGCCCGCAGGTTCTGGCCTACGCGATGGAGCGCTTGCTGGCCGAAGGAGCGCTCGATGTGTTCAGCGTCCCGGTACAGATGAAGAAGAGCCGCCCCGGCGCGTTGCTCACGGTGCTGGCGAAGATGGAGGACGCGAATCGCCTGACCAAGCTGATCTTTGCCGAGACCACAACCCTGGGCGTTCGCCGCCGCGAGGAACACCGGCAGACGCTCTCGCGCCGATGGGAAACGGTGCATACGGCGTGGGGTCCGGTGCGGATCAAGATCGCCAATATGAACGGTAGCGTCTGCAACTACGCGCCGGAATACGAAGACTGCCGGACGCTGGCGGAGGCGCAGCATGTGCCGCTCCGGACGGTCATGCAGGAAGCGATCCAGCAGTATCTTCGTGGCGAGCAAAAAGCATGAACCAGGGTTTGCATAAAGATATCTGTTTGGTATCAAGGCATCTGCTCCGTGTCAGGGCATCGCTTTACCGCAAGTTGGTCGCAGCCAGACGTCCCTTTAAGGGCTGCCTAATTCAATCAGGAGGTTGTATATGGTGAGAAGTTACAGGGTGATTGCACTTTGCTTGACTCTCTTCGCGCTAGCACTTCTCAGTTTCGCAGGGTCAGCTCCGTCGGTGGGCAGCCTGGCTCCCGAATTCACACTCAACTCGCAGGAAGGCACGCCGGTCAGCCTGAAGGACTTTCGCGGCAAGTGGGTGGTCTTGTACTTCTATCCCAAGGACTTCACCAGCGGCTGCACCGTCGAGGCGCACAACTTTCAGCGCGACCTGGCGCAGTATGAACAGAAGAACGTCGTTATCCTTGGAGTCAGCGTAGATAGCGCCGACTCGCACAAGCAGTTCTGCGCCAAGGAAGGGTTGAACTTCAAGTTGCTGGCCGATACCGACCACAAAGTGTCCAGTGAGTACGACTCGGTGATGAACTTCGGGCTGGTCAAGGTCGCGGCCAGGCACACCTTCATCATCAATCCAGAGGGCAAGATCGTGAAGGTATACACCGAGGTAAAACCAAATGAGCACAGTGCCGAAGTGTTGGCGGCGCTCGCCGAGTTACAAAAGTAGAGCCCTACATTCACGAGCATAAGCTAGGAGGATTTCATGCCAACGCTCACTTTGCTGCGCGACCTTTTGCAGCGCGTGCCAGGCCGCCTCGATAGACTTTCTAACGAAACGGCCGGGAGCAAGCCAACGCCTTCAGGCTGGTCTCCGAAGGAAGAACTGGGGCACCTGCTCGATTCAGCCGCCAACAATCATCAGCGGATCGTTCGTGCGCAATTGGAAAACAACCCAACCATGCCCGGCTATGACCAGAATGGATGGGTAGCTGTGCATGCTTACCAGCGCCGCGACTGGGGAGAGCTGATCGAGCTATGGCAGGCACTCAACCGGCAATTGCTGGCAGCCGCCGAAGCAGTGCCAGCATTTGCCTGGTCGCGGACGCTTACCGTTGCCGGCTCGGAACCGCTGACAGTCCAGTTCGTATTCGAGGATTACGTCGCGCACATGTTGCACCACTTGCAACACATAGGAATCGAAGTGGACGACATCAAATCGAAAACAACGAACGCAGCTTGAGCTTTCGCTTGCTTTTGGGTAGCGCGGCGGTTCACTGCTGCGATGACTGGCTTTTTTCAGAGTCGGCTTTAGCCGCTGAGGTAAGATTCAACTCCCACGACCAAGGACAGGAATGAGCAAGAAGTTTTACATTACAACTCCGATCTACTACGTCAACGCGCATCCGCATATCGGACACGCTTACACCACGATCGCCTGCGACACCATCGCCCGCCGGCACCGCATGTTAGGCGATGACACGTGGTTCCTGACCGGCACCGACGAACACGGGCAAAAGATCGAGCGTGCAGCCCAAGCTGCGGGCAAGACGCCGCAGCAGTTCACCGATGAAATCTCCGCGGAATTCCGTGCGCTCTGGAAGCACATGGGATTGACGCCCGACGATTTCATCCGCACCACATCCGCGCGGCACCAGCGGGGAGTGCAGGCACTGTGGCGGAAGATCCGCGATAACGGTTACATCTACAAGGGAACCTACACCGGTCAATACTGCGTTTCCGACGAGCTTTACGTGGATGCGGAGCCGGGCGCCCCCTGTCCCGATTGCGGCCGTCCGACGGAAACTGTCCACGAAGAAAATTACTACTTTAAACTGTCGGCATTTCAGGACCAACTGGTCCGCCTTTACACCGAGCAGCCGGATTTCATACGGCCTGAAACGCGGCGCAATGAAGTGCTCTCGTTCGTGCGCGGCGGCCTGCGCGATCTTTCCATCAGCCGCTCGACATTTTCGTGGGGCATCCCGGTGCCGGACGATCCGAAGCACGTGGTCTACGTGTGGCTTGACGCGCTGGCGAACTACATTACCGCGCTCGGCTATGGCTCAAGCGACGCGAGTAAATTCGACAAGTACTGGCCCGCCGACGTGCACATGATCGGCAAAGAAATCGTGCGCTTCCATTGCGTCTACTGGCCGGCGTTCCTGCTCGCCGCCGGATTGCCGTTGCCCAAGAGCATTACGGCGCACGGCTGGCTGCTGTTTGAAGAAAGCAAAATGTCGAAGTCGCGCGGAAATATCGTGCGCGCCGAAACCATTGTGGATGTGCTCGGCACCGACGCCCTGCGCTACTTTCTGCTGCGCGAAGTAGTTTTCGGGCAGGATGGATCGTTTAGTTTCGATGCGCTGGTGCAGCGCTATAACTCCGATCTCGCGAACGGCCTCGGCAACCTCGCCAGCCGCACCCTGACCATGATCGCGCGCTATTTCAAGGGAGAAGTACCGTATCCTTCAAACACCGCGCACACCCCGGCCGATGCAGCCATTGCGGAGACAGCGAGAAAAGTGATCGCCGACTACGGCACGCTCTTTGATCAATTCCAGTTCTCTCGCGCGCTAGAAACCGCCTGGGGACTGGTCAGTGCCGTGGACAAATACATCGTCGAAAACGAACCCTGGTCCCTGGGTGAAAAAAAAGACAGGGACGAAGAGAGCCGCTCACGCCTGGCCACCGTGCTCTACGCCAGCGCTGAAGCTTTGCGCATTGTAACGGCTCTCGCCCATCCAGTGATGCCCGACGCCACCGCGAAAATCTGGGCTCAACTGGGCCTCGGAGACATTAGAAAATTCGACCTGACCGGGTTGCAGTGGGGGCAACTGCGCCTCGGCACAAAGTTGGGCGACGTGCAAGCCGTGTTTCCGCGGGCAGACAAATCGGCCATCGAGAGGATGCAGAACATGGAAGAAAAGAATGCAAGTGGAACGACGGGCGTCTCGCCCGTCCCGCCGGGCGACGCCCGGCAGCCCTCCGCGAGCCCGGCCACCCAGGTCGCGCCAACCAAGCCGGCAGCCGCAGTTCCCGATGGCAAAATCACCATCGACGACTTCGCGAAAGTAGAATTGCGCGTAGCCCAGGTAAAGACCGCCGAGCGCGTAAAGGGCGCTGACAAATTGCTGCGCCTGGAAGTCGATCTCGGAACCGAGGTGCGCCAACTGGTGGCTGGAATTGCCGAAGCCTATGAGCCGGAAGCACTGATCGGCCGCAAGGTCGTGATCGTGGCGAATCTCGCGCCCCGCAAGCTGCGCGGACTGGAATCAAACGGCATGATCGTCGCCGCCGCGCCCGAAGGTGGCAAGCCGGTGCTGGCGGGCTTTCTGGAGGACGTGCCGGTGGGCACGCGGCTGAAATAGCTGCCGAGCTGCGCCAGTTCGGACGGGCAAAGCCGCGTCCCCGCACGATCTCGCGAACGACTACCGACTGACGACCAACGACCGTGTTCATCGACTCCCACGCCCATCTCGAAGGCAAGCGCTACGACGCCGATCGTAGCGAAGTGCTAGCACGTGCTAAACAGAGCGGGATCGAAGCCTATCTCGCGATCGGAAATGGCGATGGGCCAGAAACGGCCAACTGCGGGATTCAGCTGGCGGAACAATACGATGGGAAACCGGAATATCCGCGAATCTGGGCGAGCGTGGGAATTCATCCTCATGAAGCAAGCCTTGCGAACCAAGCCGCTGATTCTCAGATGCTGCAATGGGCGCGGCATCCCAAAGTCATCGCCTGGGGAGAAATCGGCCTTGATTATTTTTACGATCACTCGCCGCGTGAAGTACAGAAAGCGGTCTTCCAGCAACAGATGGAGCTGGCAAAAGCGGCGAAGTTGCCCATCATCATTCATTGCCGTCCATCCGAGAATAGCGAGAACGCGTGGGACGACTGCCTGAGCATGATCGCTGAAAATTGGAGTTCCAGCGGGCTGGGCGGCATTCTGCACTGCTTCACCGGAAGCGTCGCGCATGCGCGACGCGCACTGGATCTGGGTTTCATGATTTCCTTTGCAGGCAACATCACCTTTCCCAACGCGCAGCCGATCCGCGACGCGGCGCAAATGGTTCCGCTCGACCGCATGCTGATCGAGACCGACTCGCCCTACCTGGCGCCGATTCCGCATCGCGGCCAGCGCAATGAGCCAGCGTTTGTCACTGAGGTTGCCCGTAAGATCGGCGAACTGCGCGGCTTGCCCGCGGAAGAGATTGGCTCGCAAACCGCGCAGAATTTCTATAGATTCTTCGGCATCTCACCTGCCTAGCCTGAGTAAAATACCAGCCTAGCCTTCGCAGATAATGCCTCTTCTGTTACCCTCAGGGGTACAGGTTTGGGGTGGACGATCCCGAAAAAGAGATCTCAGGTGTCAGGTCTCAGGTAAAGCAGAGACCGGCTTTCCTGAGACCTGCGACCTAACACCTGAGACCTGGATGTGGCCGTGAACTTCCATGCCCGATAACAGTTTCGATATCGTCAGCAAAATCGACCTCGCTGAGGTGTCCAACGCCATTCAGCAGGCGATGAAGGAGGTCAGCACGCGCTTCGATCTGAAGGACTCGAAATCCCAGATTGCGATGGAGGGTACCGACGCCATCCTGCTTCACTCCGCCGATGAATTTAAAATGAAGGCTGTAAACGACGTCTTCCAACAAAAGCTGGTAAAACGCGGAGTGCCCCTGAAAGGCTTGACCTACAGCGCGCTGGAAACAGCCGCCGGAAGCACGGTGAAACAAAAGATCTCCATTCAGCAGGGGATCCCGATTGAAAAGGCGCGGGAGATCGTAAAGCTGGTCAAGAATTCGAAGAAAAAAGCGCAAGCCTCGATCCAGGGCGACGTAGTGCGGATCAGCAGCAAGGATCGCGATACTCTGCAGGAAATAATCGCGATGGTCAAGCAGCAGGATTTTGGCATCGATCTGCAGTTCACGAATTACCGGACCAACTGAGGACACGTGACCGCGACGACGTCCATCAACGGGAAAGAAATTTTTGATCTTCTGCGTGACGATATTGCCGCGATCGAAGAACAATTCGGACGCGACACGGTCTCGAACGTCACCGCGATTACGGAGATCGGCGAGTACCTGCGCGCCGGCGGAGGCAAGCGAATCCGTCCGGCGCTGTTGCTGCTCTCCGCCAAGCTTTTCGGCTACAAGGGCGATGGGGCGGTAAAGCTGGCGACCGTTGTCGAGATCATTCACACCGCGACGCTCGTCCACGACGACATCATTGACGAGGCCCAGACCCGCCGCGGCCGTCCCGCCGCCAACACGCAGTGGGGCAATTCGATGTGCGTGCTGGCCGGCGATTGGCTCTACATGCAGGCGTTCAAGGTCGCGGTGCAGGAGCGCAATTTCCGCATCCTGGACGTGCTGATCGAACTGACGCAGCAGATGGTTGAAGGCGAACTGCTTCAGATGGAGAAACTCGGCCAGCTGATCTCGCTGCAGGAGCATCTCGATCTGATCTATCGCAAGACGGCCTGCCTGTTCTCGGTGTGCATGCGAGTCGGCGGCATCCTCGGCGGCGCCACCGAGCAACAGGAAGAACGCCTCGGCCAGTACGGACGCGATCTTGGTTTAGCCTTCCAGATCGTGGACGATGTGCTCGACCTCACCGCTTCAGAGAGTGTACTGGGCAAACCCGTTGCCAGCGACCTGCGGGAAGGCAAAGCCACTATGGCCGTCATTCATGCGCTGGAGCGCTGCACCCCCGCCGAGCGCCGCCAGATCGAGATCATCCTGCACGACCGCGCCTTCAACGGCGTCACTCACGCCGAGATCCTGACCATCCTGAACCGCCATGGTTCTCTCGAATACGCCTCCAAAGAAGCGGCCCGCTACGCCGAATCCGCGCGTAACGCCATCTGCATCTTCCCGGACTCGGAGATCAAGCGAGCGCTGTTGTGGGCGCCGGAGTTCGTGGTGGCGCGAGAGAAATAAGTCCCTGGCTACTAGCTTCTGGCAACCTCATTTGGGCGATTCACGCCCCTGTGCGATCCCGCGGGACATTGTCGCCTAGGAGCTAGCGGCTAGAAGCTAGGAGCGATCCTTCACCGCAATCCCCAGCATCTCAAACCGCCCTCTAAGCAAAAGCTTGCCCGATCCCAAGAACGCGCGGGCTGGAAATTCGCGAGAGAACACCTTCACGTAGGCGGCGTTGAACCGTTGCCACAAGGAGACGTCCGGCGAATGGACCTGCACCCACACCAGGTCGTCCATGGTCATGCCGGCTTGGCGAAGAACAGCCCGGAAGCCACCGAACAAGAGTTCCAGCTCGGCATCGATGCTCTCTGGCGCCTCGCCCGTCGCCGGGTCGATGCCGATCCGTCCGGAGATGTACAGAGTATCGCCCACCAGTACGGCGTCGCTGAACGGAAGACTCGGAGCACGATTCGGAAGATTGATGTAGCGGCGGCTCTCGGATGACAAAAGGCTCCTCCTGAATTCGTAGCACCTGAAGTCGTACATTAGCAGGAGTTCTGGCGTCAGGTCGACCACAGTAGTGTTGTGGCGGGATTGTTATACTGAACACAATCGATTTCACCATGAACGACCTTCTCTCAGTGATTTCGCGCCACGGCTACCTGTTCCTGGCGATTGTGTGCTTCGCGGAGGCGGTCGGGCTCCCGCTGCCCGCCGCGCTCGCCCTGCTGACCGCTGGTGCGGTTGCCGCCTATGGAGGTCTCCATTTCTATCTAGTATTCGGCATAGCTCTCGTGGCGATGATCGGCGGCGATGTCATTCTCTATTTCATGGGCAGGGTCAGCGGATGGGCATTGTTGGGCATTCTGTGCCGGCTTTCGGCGAATCCGGAAACTTGCATCCTGCGCTCGGCGGAGTATTTTTACCGGCGCGGCAAGCAGACGCTGCTTTTTGCCAAGTTCATCCCTGGCATCAACACCATGTCTCCGCCGCTCGCGGGCAGCATGAAAATGCGCCTCGGCAATTTTCTGCAGTTCGACACCCTCGGAGCGGCTTTCTACGTGGGCGCGTACTCCCTCGCCGGATATCTCTTCAGTGACGCGCTCCGCGCCATCACCCGCGGACTGCGCTCCGCGGGCTTTGCCGCCGAGGTTGTCTTCGCTATTGGACTCGCCGTCTATCTCGTCTATCGCATCTGGTTATACCGCAAGTACCGTCTGCTCGACGTCATTCCCCGCATACAGGCCGAGGAGCTAGCAAAAAGACTGGCGTCCGATGCGGCTCAGAACATGCTGATCGCCGATGTCCGCAGCCACGGCTACTACGATGCTGAGTCCGAACGCATTAAGGGATCAATCCGCATCGAACCCAACAACCTGATTGAAGAAGTCAAAAACCTGCCCAAGGATCGCGAGATTTACCTCTACTGTACTTGAGCGCGCGAAGCCACAAGCGCCCGGGTGGCGCGCCAATTACAGGAGCTCGGATTCAAAGTATTCGTCATCGCCGGCGGCCTGCGCGCCTGGCGCAAGGCGGGACATGCCGTGGAACGAGTTCCCCACGACGACCTGGTCAAGCTGCCGACGTTCAGCTAACGCATCTCGGTGACCCGCGTCCTTGGCAGAGTGGCAGCGGTTTGCTATCGTGCCCTCATGGGGCGAACCCCGGCTTTGTGCGGAGTAATTCTAGCGGCGGGCGAATCCACCCGCATGGGGCGCGACAAGGCGTTGCTGCCGTGGCCTCCATCAGCCGCGGGTTCGCCAACAACCACCGACACGTTCCTCTCCGCCGCCATACAGCTCTTCTTTTCCCACGTCGATGTCGTGCTGGTCGTAGTCGGTGGAAATGAAGTCGCCGTGGCCCCGGTCGTGTACGCCAATGGAGCATCGCTGGTGGTGAATCCCGATCCGGCGCGCGGCCAGTTCAGCTCGCTGCGGTTAGGTCTGCAGGAGGTCCTGAACCGGGGCCGAGACGCGGCTATGGTTACGCTCGTTGACCGCCCGCCGGTCCAGATGAAAACCATTGAGAGGCTCCAATCGGCGTTCGAACAGGCGATAACGAAAAGGAAATGGGCCGCGATCCCCGAATACCAGGGGAAACACGGGCATCCAATTCTGCTGGGCCGCGAGATGATGGAGGCGTTTCTGAGGGCTCCGGAAACCTCGAACGCGCGCGCGGTCGAGCACGCGCACCCGAGCGAGATCGAGTACGTTCCGGTGGACGACCCGCTGGTAGCGGCCAACGTGGACACGCCGGAACAGTACGCTGCTTTGAATTTGCCGCCACAGCTTCTGCCCTCGAGTTAGTTCCGGCCAAGGCCCTGTATTTCATGACGCTTCTAACATCCCGTCAAACCGAATTCATCGAAACTGTACTCCGCCTGAGTCCGCGAGTCGCCGCGTTCGACTGCGACGGCACGCTCTGGTCCGGAGACGCCGGAGAAGGATTTTTCTGGTGGGAGCTGGAACAAGGCTTGGTGTCGGAGGAGATCGTGCGCTGGGCGCGTTCGCGATACGCCGACTACAAAGCGGGCCAGGTTGCCGAAGAGGTCATGTGCGGAGAAATGGTCACCATGCATCGCGGACTGCGGGAAGAAATCGTGCAGCAGGCCTGCGACGCCTACTCTGCCCAGGGAATCGCCCAAAATATTTTCCCGGAGATGCGGCAAGTAGTCGAGCGCCTGCGCGCTTCCGGATGCGACGCCTGGGCCGTTTCCTCTTCGAACCAGTGGGTCATCCGTTCCGCCATGCGCTACTTCGGCATCCCGCAAGATCGCATCCTGGCCGCCGAGGTGGCCGTCGAGAATGGCACGATTACCGATCGGCTCATTCAAGTTCCCAGCGGTCCCGGCAAAGTGGAGGCGATTCGATCGGTGCTCAAGTCGTCTTCCGACCACCCGCCCGATTGCGCCTTTGGCAACGCGATCTGGGACCGCGAGATGCTCGCCATGTCCAAACACCCATTCGCCATCAACCCCAACCCGGATTTGAAAGAGATCGCGCTCGCCAACGGATGGACGGTTTATCAGCCGGATGCGAGCCACGCTGGCCACTAGCTGGGACTGATTCCATTCCTTCCTGCTTTGTACACTCCTAAGCAAGATTATTCACTTGACGCATGTTACATCCGGGGAGCAATATGCTCTGGAGGATGACCCTAATTCTATACGGGAGCATACGCCTGTGACTTTGTGCATAGCGGCAGCTTGTCAGTATCGGAACAAGCCTAGAATTATTACGTGCTCAGATTGGAAGTCGAGCAGTTCGTTTGGGAGCACAGAAACAGCCGATAAACTGCGCTGGCTCAAAAAGCCAAACTGGGTAGCTCTAGTGGCTGGGGACGCAGCCAAGGCAGAGACTTTGGTGAGAACCTACCGTCTCGCCCTAGCTGGCTCCGAAATCGCGGAAGACAATGCCCTATTACTTTTTTCTAATATCGCAATCGCTCATCTTAAGTGGCTCAAAAACTCTTTTGTGCAGAGAAGACATGGCGTTACCTATGAGCACTTTCGACAAAAAGGAAAACGAGAATTCCCGGAATCGGTTTTCCTTACGACACACATGGAGGCCGAAAAGATTGACCTTGGTTCGTCATTGATAGTCGCTGGATTTGTGCGCCACGGTAGGGCGATGAAACCTCTAATATGCAAAGTCGCCCGCGACGGTGAAGTTTCGATTACAGATCACTTCGAGGCGATTGGAGAAGGTCGTTATGTCGCAACGCCACCACTCTTGCGCCGACAATACAGTTCAACAGTTTCGCTTATGGACGCCATTTATAGACTCTACGAAGCTAAGACGCTCGCCGAAATCGTACCTAGTGTGGGAGAGGATACATCCATCGACATACTTTATCCAGACGGAACACTGGAGCAGGTATCCTCTAAAAAGGGCTACGACCTTCTGGACGTGATGTGGAAGAAATACGGCCCAAAATACAACATAGTGAAACCTAGACTGGAGAAGAAATATTTTGAAAGTCTGGATTTTGCTTCGCTTCATTAGACGTGAGGTTTTCAAAAGTGAGCACTGGGGCAGTGACCATATGACGCAGCGTGTCAATGAACAGATCGGAGCGTTTCCGGCGATTGAACCGGAAAGTCATCTCGTCCAAATAGGCAGGAAGGTGCTTGGCACTGATCTTATGCCAACTACCAACGATGCCGCGCTTGAGCAACGAGAACGCCGATTCTACGGTGTTTGTCGAGATGCAAGCGCCGTTCTCGTATCGCGCATATTCCTTGGCGGTATGGTTGACAGTCTCATGTGGCAAGCCACAAACAGCACTGGGATATGCTCGCAGATCGTCGGTGATAATCACTTCTACATCCTGACTGACGTTTTCGCGGATGTACTTTGCGAGAGTACCGGAACTGGCGTCAGTCGAGTGAAAGAACCGCAGATCGCCGTTCCGTTGCCGGATACCGATAACAACTTCCTTCGCCGCGAGTCCGGCTTTCTGGCCCCATCCCTTTTTTCGACCGCCTACATAGGTTTCGTCCATCTCGACAGTACCGTCAAGCATGGGCTTGTCTACTTCTTTCATAGCTGCACGGATGCGATGACAGAGATACCACGCGGTTTTGTAGGAGCCTCTGTGAAGCCCCCAGATCGTGCGCTTGAGTTGGTGGGCGCTCATGCCCTTCTTAGCTTCGCAGAGCAACAGCACCGCCATAAACCAGATCGGCAAGGGCAGGTGGGAATCGTTGAAGATCGTCCCAGTTGTGACGGAGAATTGATAACTGCACTCACTGCAAGTGAATTGCTTGCGAGAGTCAACCCACCACACATTGCGGTTCTTGCAACGCGGACATTCGACACCTTCTGGCCAGCGGAGCTTAGTGAGGATTTCGCGGCAATCTTCGTCGGTAGAGAACGACTGATTCAATTCAGGGAGCGTCATGGCTGAACCTCGCAAAAAGAAGAAACGAAAGACAAGCAGACCGCTTGAGAATGTCCCGTTGCGGACACTGGTAAAGCGAGCAAAGAGCGAACTACACGAGCGAATGAGGATGTCGCTCTCTGATGGTGAAGATAAACCGAAGCAAGACTAGAACTTAACCTCATGATGAGGTTAATATATATCAAATGCTAACATGCGTCAAGTGAATAATCTTGCTCCTAAGATATTAACCTTTATTTAACTCTACCCTCTTCACATTATCTTTGGAATCAATGAATTACGGCGAGGCGCGCCGCCAACGTCCGGATCGGCCTGCAGGCACCCGCGCATTGCCTCGAATATGGTTATCACATAGTTACTGACGACTGGCCTGGCGCCGCCTCTCGCCTTGGTTAGCGTTGGCACACCTCGGCTGCGACAGATCAGGCCGGCTTAGATGTCTCGCAAGAGCGCGGCGAGCGTATCCATGGCCAGTTGGCTGGCGTGGGCGGAGGCTTCGGGCAGGCCTCCGACTTTCTGCACCAGCTCTTCCCTGCTCACTTGCCGGGCTTGGTCTACATTTTTGCCTTTGGCCAACTCGGTGATCGCCGAACCGCAGGCCATGGCTGAAACGCAGCCCTTGGCGCGAAAGCGAATGTCGGCGATGCGCTTGCCTTCCAGTTTCAGGGTGAGTTCCAGAATGTCTCCGCACACGGGATTTTCCAGGCGCGCGGAGCGGTCGGGGTCTGCCACCTCGCCGGCGTTTCGTGGGTTCTGAAAATGGTCCAGGAGTTCGGCGGAATACACATTGCGATTGTAATGCGGCGATTGCAATGCGGGGATTGAAATGCGGCGGGCGCATGCTCCTGCGGTGGTCTCTTGGAGAAGATGAACGGCGGTTGCATCATGGTTTAGGATTGTCATCATGGCCACTACATCTAATCCTCATAAAATCGACGACGTGCGCAAGGCAGCGGGCCGCTTGGGTTCCGAAGCGCGCTCGGCGGACCAACTGATGGAAAACATCTCACTTCTTTTGAACAAAGAAATGCTGAAGTACAACTGGGTGGGCTTCTACATGCTGGAAGCTGGAGCCAGTCCGCCGGCGCTGGTCCTGGGACGCTACCAGGGAGCGATGACGGTGCACACCCGCATTGCGCTGCACCAGGGCATCTGCGGTGCGGCGGCATCGTCGGGGAAGACGGTGGTGGTGGATGACGTAAAGAAGGATCCACGCTATCTGGCCTGCTCGCTCGAAACCAAGTCGGAGATCGTGGTTCCGATCTTTGTGCACGGCAAGGTAGCCGGCGAACTCGATATTGACAGCCACTTCCTGGCGGCCTTCGGCGACGAAGACCGCGAACTGGTGGAATATTGCGCTCAACTCGTGGGCAAGCGACTGGAGCGCAAGTAAGCCCCGGCCACGTGGGCCGCATTTCTAAATATATTTCTGAACATATTTCCGACATCATGAAACGAGTCGTCGCCGCGCTGATCGTGAAAGATGACCTCATCCTTGCCTGCCAGAGGACGCGACACCAGCCTATGCCGCTCAAATGGGAATTTCCCGGAGGCAAAATCGAAGAAGGCGAACAGCCTCGCGATGCCATGCGCCGGGAACTGGAGGAAGAACTGGGGATCGTGGCGGAGATCGGCGTGGAGGTTGTGCGTCTCGTCCATCAATACCCGGGCGGGGGATCCGTGGAACTCCGGTTCTTTGAAGTGCGCAACTACCAGGGTGAAATTGAGAACCGGATTTTTCGCGAAATCCGCTGGGTGACGCGGCAGGAACTGCTGGGACTGGATTTTCTTGAAGCCGACCTTTCACTGGTCAACAGTCTGGCGGCGGGAAAAATACTTTGAGAGCTCGGCATCGCCTGTTGCTGTGCCTCGAGCGGGCAAATACACAGGTCCTTCGCTTCACTCAGGATGACAATGTGTATTTCTAGCCCGCCCCGCCGCGCACCAGCCCGTACACATAGAGCAGCGTCAACGCGATCATGATTGCGGTAGTCGCCCAGGCGATGATGTTGAACGTGGGCTTATTCGCGTATTCGCCCATCAGTTCTTTCTTGTTGATCAGAAACAACATGAAAATGAGCACGAAGGGCAACACCGCGCCGTTTACCACTTGCGAAAATACGGCGATCTTTATATAGGGAAGCCCTGGTATCAGGACCACGGCTCCTCCGGCAACGATGAGCGCCGTATAGAGCCAGTAAAAAACGGGAGCTTCGGAAAATTTGCGTTCTACGCCCGACTCGAAACCTAATCCTTCACAGACCGTGTAGGCGGTCGAAAGCGGCAGAATCGAAGCGGCAAACAGCGATGCGTTGAAAAGCCCGAGCGCAAACAGTATGTACGCCCAGTCGCCCGCCAACGGACGCAGCGACTGGGCAGCGTCGGCAGCGTCGCGAATGTCACGATTGCCATGCAGGTAGAGAGTGGCCGCGCAGGCCACAATGATGAACCAGGCAACCACGTCGGTGAAAATGCAGCCCACAATTACGTCGAGCTGCGAGGCTTTGTATTGGCGGCGCGTGATTCCTTTTTCCACGACCGACGACTGCAGGTAGAACTGCATCCAGGGCGCGATGGTAGTTCCGACCACGCCAATGACCATGTAGAGATACGGGCCCTGCTTGAAGGCCGCTATTCCCGGAGGCTTCAGCGTGGCCTTAACGGCCTCAATCCATGCGGGCTTGGCCAGCACCCCGGCAAATATGTAAGTGATGTAGAAGAACGAAGCCACCAGGAACACTTTCTCGACGCTCTTGTACTGGCCTTTTACCGCGATCAACCACACGACCACGGCACAGATCGGAACGGAGTAGTACCTTGAGACCCCGAACAGTTCCATGCTTCCCGCAATGCCGACAAACTCGCCCACGACGTTTCCGAAATTTGTAATCAGAATGCCGAGCATCATGAGGAAGGTGATCCGCAGGCCATATTCTTCCCGGATGAGATCGCTCAGGCCTTTGCCCGTGACCGCTCCCATGCGGGCGCACATCTCCTGCACTACGATCAGGGCGATGGTAGTTGGGATCATCGTCCACAGGAGCATGTAGCCGAACTGGGCGCCGGCCTGCGAATACGTCAAGATGCCGTTGGCATCGTTGTCGACATTCGCGGTGATGAAGCCCGGCCCTACGACGGCAAAAAACAACAGGAGCCGGAACTTCCAAGTTCTCAGGAATTTCATGCGTACAGGCCAGAGGCACGATCAAATTGCGAAACAGAACGATCAGAATAAATGCTGAAAGCGATCTCTGGGTAGATGAATCTGCAAAAGCGCGCAATTTTTGTGCGAAGCTGCGGGCAGCTGCAGCTGCGCTCGGCTTGGACAGCCGAGGGCGGCTGTCCCTACGCGTGCACACTACAGCTTGGCGCGCAGCATCGCTATTACGTCATCGGGGGTGATTACGCCGGTCAGCTGACTGTGTTCATCTACCACCGGCAAGGTCAGCAGGTTGTACTTGTCAAAGAGTTCGGCGAATTCCTGTTCTTTCGCGTCTTCGTGGCAGGAAATGAGGGGCTCCTGGGACAACGCCAGGAGCGGGGTTGAAGAGGACGACAGAACGATCTTCACCAGCGGGACCGCGCCGGCCAGGGTTCCGTGAGAATCCGTCAGGTAAATGATGCTCATGTTTTCCATGCGGCCTTCAAAGGTACGCATGGAGTCGATCGCCTCGCGGGCTGTGGCCGTCACCGGTAGAGCAATAAACTCCGTCGTCATGCGGCCGGCAGCCGTATTCTCCTTGAATTCGAGCAGTTCGGCGACTTCCTGGCGTTCTTCGGGCTGCATCTGCACCAGGATTTCTTCCGAGCGCTCATCGGAGAGATCACCCAAAAGATCGGCAGCCGCGTCCGGTTCCATCTCTTCGACAATGTCGGCGGCGCGGTCGGAATCGAGGGATTCGAGGACCGATTTCTGCACCTTGGGCTCGAGCTCTTCCAACGCGCCGGCGGCGACACCTTCGTCCAGCGTCTCGAACACGGCTTCGCGCTCATCGGGGGCTAAGTCTTCCACGATGTCGGCAATGTCGGCGGGATGCAGTTTGCCCAGCCGCTCATGCGAAATCTTCAGCCGGACGCGCCGGGCGGGATCGGTCTCGATGAGATCGATGAAGTCCCAGGGAATATCGCGGGGAGGGATACGCAGGAGCAAGGCGCGCAGGGCAGCTGCTGGGACCATGCCCTTGAGGAGGCGGCGAATGGCGCCTCGCGCGCCCACATCCACACCGCCGACTTTTAAAACGGCGCGATTCTGCGCGCTTTCTTGATGGAAATCCACGTCGTTCACGCGCACAACTTTGCGGCCGTGCACGTCGATTACCTGCTGATCGAGCAGATCGCGACTGAGCAACAGCAGGCCTTCGGAGCCATCGGCTGCGGTCCAGTCCGCGGCCGCCGTGGAGGCCCGAATACCGCCATTGATCGCGGAAACCGCGGTCAAGGGCAACATGCGGTTTCCCGCGGGCGTTTTAACGATGAGCAGGGCCACGCGGGAGCGGTCTTCCTGCGGGGCGAGGGCCACCTCGCGCACCCGGCCACTGGCGGCGCCGGAGGCGTCATAGACGGTCGAGCCCAACAGTTCGCTCAATGAGACGGTGGCCATCTCCCCGAGAATACTCAAGAGCGCGGGCGGATGCCAGATGAATTGGCGCTTGTCAACAAAATCTCTAACCTTAGGGGACACAGCGGAACACAGCGAAATGCGGGATGGAAAGCTCTGAAGTCGGGTCGAGCTGCGCTCGGCTCAAGAGCGAGGCCGCGAATATGTGGGTTGAGATACTTACGCGCAGCGACCGCCTCCTCACCGATGTAAAGATGCACCGGGCCCGGGATCAACGCGTTATTTTTGAATTCCCGACATGCTCGCCAAGACGTCAAAGATGACGGCGAAGTCCAGCTTCTCCCAGCCCATAGCGCGCGCGGCGGTGAGAAACTCGTTGCTGATGGCGGTGGTGGGAACGGGAACATTCAGCTTGCGACCCAACTCCATGGCCAGGAGCATGTCTTTCTGCATCATGTTGACGTCGAACCAGGCTACTTCCGGCTGCTGCAAGACAAACGGACCTCGGTATTGAATCATGGGCGAGGCGATTGCGCTGTGCCCCAGAACGTCGACCGCAAGTGCGCGCGGAATCCCGCTCTTCTCCGCCAGCAGCACGCCTTCTGAAAAGGCCAGCATCTGCACGGCCAGGTTCAGATTCACGGCAATCTTCATGGCCAGCGCAAGACCGTTGTCGCCGACATGTGTCACCTTTGGTCCAATATCCTGAAGCAAAGGCAGCAAGCGCTCGAAAGTTGCTTTGCGGCCTCCGACCATCACGGAGAGCTTGCCCTGTTGCAGGGTGATGACGCTGCCCGAAACCGGCGCATCCACCATGTCAGCACCCATCTCGCGAACTTTTGCGGCTAGTGCGCGGCTCACTTCGGGGCTCACGGTGCTCATGTCAACGTAGAACTTGCCGGCGCCAATGCCCGCGAGCAATCCGTCCGGACCTTCCGTCACCGCCGCGAGCGCGGCGGCGTTGGTGACCATGGTGAACGTCACATCCGACGACGCCGCCACTGCCTTGGGAGAATCGGCAAACTTCATGCCCTTGTCGATCAACCACTGCGCCTTGGAGAGCGTCCGGTTGTAGCCGGTCACGGTGTGCCCTTTTTCGAGCAGGCGGGCTACCATGTTGCCGCCCATCACACCGAGACCGATGAATCCGAGTTTGGCCATACGGCAATTCCCTTTCGGTTATGAATTCGGCTTGGAATCGCGGCATTCGCGTTTCCGACTACTGGATCCAAACTGTCTTGATGTTCACAAACTCGCGGATCCCTTGCACGGCCAGCTCGCGGCCGTGGCCTGAATACTTCACCCCGCCGAAGGGCAGGCGCGGATCGGAAACCACCATCTTGTTCAGGTAAACCATGCCGGCTTCGAGTTCGTTGATGAATCTCTCGGTTTCCGCCGGGTCGTTCGTCCATGCGCTGGCACCCAGCCCGAAGCGACTGTCGTTGGCGATCTGGATGGCTTGATCCGCATCCTTTACGCGAAAAATTGACGCCACGGGACCAAAGAATTCTTCCTTGTAGGCCGGCGAATCTTTCGGAATGTCGGTCAGCACCGTTGGCGCATAGAAGTTGCCGAGACGATCCAAGGGATGGCCACCGGTCAGCACGCGGGCACCGGCGGCCACACTTTTTTTCACATCGGCATCGAGCGTAGTAACCGCGTCCGGGCTGGAGAGCGGTCCTAGCTGCGTGCTCTCCTCGAACGGATCGCCCACGCACAAGTCCTGCATGCGTTTGACGAACTTGCGCTCGAACTCGTCGGCAATTTTTTCCGACACGATAAAGCGCTTGGCCGCGATGCACGACTGACCGTTATTTTGAATGCGCGCCTCGACCGCCGCGGCGACAGCCGCATCCAGATCGGCGCTCGGCATCACGATGAAAGGATCGCTGCCGCCCAGTTCGAGCACTACTTTCTTGATGCGCCTGGCGGCGGAAACTCCGACCTGAACCCCCGCCTGCTCACTGCCCGTTAAAGTCGCGGCGACGACGCGCGGATCGTTCAGGATGCCATCGACCGGCCCCGAGCCAATCAGCAGCGTCTGGAACTCGCCTCCGGCAAAACCGGCGCGGCGAATAATGTCCTCGATCTTCAGCGCGCACTGCGGAACGTTCGAAGCATGCTTCAACAGCCCGACATTGCCCGCCATCAGCGCCGGCGCGGCAAAACGAAACACCTGCCAGAAGGGAAAATTCCACGGCATGATGGCCAGGATGGGACCAATCGGCAGATAGCGGATGAAACTGCGCTTCGCTCCCGTCTCCACAATTTCGTCGGCCAGGAATTTCTCGGCGTTTTCCGCATAGTAGCGGCATCCGGTGGCGCACTTCCGCGCCTCGCCGACCGCGGACTTCAGAGTTTTGCCCATTTCGAGCGTCATCAAACGGGCGCAATCGTCTTTTTCCTTTTCCAAAATTTCGGCTGCGCGCATCATCTTGCTGGCACGTTCCGCGAATGAAGTTCGCCGATGTTTTCGGAACGCGGAAGTTGCCAGTTGCAACCTCTGCTCAATTTGCGCCGCGGTGAGAGGCTCGAAAGTTTTCACGACTTCGCCGGTTGCTGGATTAATGGTCGCTATCGCCATGATGATTTCTTCCCCTTCATTTGGTAATTTAACCTCCGATTGTACCGCTTAAGCCAGCAGCCTCTGAGCGCTGGTCCAATGATCGCCTGCGCTTTAGAATTCTGAATGAAAGAAACAAGGACGGTCAGTGGCGGCCTGGTTCCCATGCATGCGGGACACATGCGTCCCGTGCGCTGTAAACTTCTGCTGTTCCGAAGATTTGAAAGTTGGTGAGGTCGAGATGAAACTGCTTCTGGCTTTTGCTTGCTCCTGCTTCACTCTGTCTTCCTTTGCCTACTCTGCCGCCGCGCCGCAGACGTTTTCAACCTCGGCGGGAGAGGTTCGGATCACTCCGCTGTATCACGCCAGCACCAGAATCGAGGCGGGGGGAAAAATCATTTACCTCGACCCCGCCAAACCTGCAAAGATCGCCGGGGCCCCAAAGGCGGACCTCATTCTGATTACCGACATTCACCCGGACCACATGGATCCGGCTTACATCGCCGAGCTCAGCAAGGCCGGAACGGAAATCCTGGCGGCGCCCGCCGTGGTGGCAACAGTCACGACCGCCAAGCCGATTGCGAATGGTGAAACGAGAACGTGGCAGGGCTGGACTATTGAAGCCATCCCCGCCTATAACCTGACGCGCGGGCCAGGCCCAGGCAAACTCTTCCATGACAAGGGACGTGGCAACGGGTACGTGCTCACCTACGGCGGGGTGCGCTTCTACTTCTCCGGGGACACGGAGGGTATACCGGAAATGCGCGCGTTGAAGAACATCGACGTGGCGTTCGTCTGCATGAATCTGCCTTACACCATGCCTCCCGAAGAAGCGGCGGATGCGGTGAACGCATTCCATCCCAAGATCGTGATCCCTTACCACTACCACGGCTCCGATCTCGCCGTATTCAAGAAAGGGCTGGAAGGCACGGGAATCGAAGTCCGGTTGCTCGACTGGTACCCGCAATAGGGGATCGGGCCGCCGGTAGTGAGGGTAACCGAGAAGAAAGTGTGACCGCAGCAGCTGAAGCCGTCAATGAAAATTAGCCAGTTATTCGAGAGGTGAACCGCTGCAACTTCCCGAGCCAGTAAATTCCCTATTCCGATCCGATCCCTTCGATTTCAGGCGTCCCCGGCGCTGAGCGCAGGGAAGTAGGTTTGCTGGTGCAACAGGGCTTCCACCGCGTCCACAATAGGACCGACCTCCGACTTCTCGCAAGCTCCGCGAATCCCCACGCTTCGGGCGGCCGCAGCGAGTTGTTTGGAGAAATGAACCGTGACCATCAGAATCGGAATCCCAGGAAACAGTTGCAAGATTTGCTTGGCTACCTCAAGTCCGTTCAATTCCGGCATCTGGAAGTCGAGCAAAACCACATCCGGGAGCGTTCGTTGCACTTTCTGCAGTACCTCGCCCCCCGTCCTCGCCTCGTCGCAGACGTACCAGCCGCCCCGCTGCTCGAGGACAGTGCGAAGATAGTGCCGCACGGTCGGATTATCGTCTGCCAAAAGAATTCTAACCAAGCGGAAATCTCCCCATTTCATCCGGCCCGGAGGGGAACTTGGAGGCGATTCTTGAGGAGCAGTCGCTTCGCACCCCGCTGGCATCACACCGGAGGAACGCCGTGGCCTCAGTGAAAGTTCGGCATTACGTTCGGGGTGCTTCAGCGCCCTTTTTCGTGGCCCTTTTCTGCGTGCTGCTTGAGCACTGTCCGAGCCGCCACTTCTTTGGCTCGGCTACCGTAGCGTCCAGAACGCTGAGCGCTTTCCTTGATGTGCTCGTATTGGCGTTGTTCCTTCGCGTTTACTCCGCGAAGGTGCTTTTTGACTGGCATCGCATCCTCTCTCACGTTTTCATGTTGCCCCTGTCGGCGCCATCGACTGCACGCACGATAGGATCTCTCGAAGGCAGTTACAATCCAGTAAACTCTGTAGCGGAGCCTCATAAAATTCTGATCCAGCAAACAATTGCGAAGACCTCGGCCCGAATGAAGCCGACTCCAACCGCCCGCCGAAAACTACCAGAGGTTGCAAAGTTTCCCTGCGTCCCTCTAGCGGAAGCCGGATCGTCCGGATCAAGCTCGGACCAGTGACCTGAAAGGCGACGCCGGCAGTGCGCACAGACGATTGTTTGGGGAAGGAGTCGCGGCCCGCGCTTGGGCCCGCGGGACTGCTTCACGCCGTCGCCCACTTTTCCTCTTCGAAAACAACAGTTCGCGCATCTTGAGCTTTGCTTTGTGGAGTTGCGACTTGGAGTTGCCGATAGAGCAGCACAGCAGTTGGGCAATCTCCTGATGTTGATACCCTTCGACCTCATGCAGGGCAAAGATCGTCCGGCAGCCTTCGGGAAGCTCCTGGATCGCGCGGCGCAGGGCAATACGATCAATCGCACCTTTGAGGGCTGGGTCGCTGTGTCCGAAGTCGCAGCGTAGAGACGATCCCGGCGACACCGGCTGATCAAGAGACAAGTCCGGTGGAGATTTTCGGCGGCGAAATCGCATCAGCACAGTGTTCACGGCAATACGGTACAGCCAGGTGGAAAACGCCGCATCGCCTCGGAAGCTGCCAATTTTGCGGAAGACCTGCAGGAATGCCTCCTGGGTCAGATCTTCGGCCTCGGCGACATCCTTCGTCATAAGCAGACAGACGGAATAGACACGCTTCCTATGCATTTGAAAAAGAGCAGCAAAGGCTTCCTCGTCACCCTGCTGCGCGCGCTGGACTAGACTGCGTTGGGAATCGTCCCAGCTTGGTTGCTTCTCTTCTGAAACCGCTCTCGGTGCTGTCGCGGAAATCACGCAAGTGGCCACGGTAGTCTCTCCTTCGATCGCTTATCCATTTTCATGCGCTTTTTATTCACCCTACTGGGTTCCGTGCGCATTCAGCTTTCGAAGAGAGATGAGAGAAAGTGGAACGATCGTCCTATAGGGTTCGCTCTGTAATCGCGTAGGAGCCGTGCTGTACTGCGAAGTACATTCATTTCAGAACCGACCGCGCGCCAGTGCCCAACTCCTCGGTAACGCCTTGTTGTATGCCGACTACAACCGTCCCGGCATCCGATGCCACGGAGCGCATGGTCCAGCTCCGCGCTCTGATGGATGCTCGCAATTCGAGCGATGCCTGGGACCTGCGTTGTCTGGTCCGCGAAAAGCTCTGCGAACTCGCCCGCTCAAGTTGCCTCCCCGATCCGGTCGCCAATTCTCGGGCGGCGTGCCTAGGCCTCCAATCAATGGTTAAAACCCTATCTACCTACTGCCCCTGCTCCGCATCGACGGAGGGTTCCCGGCAAAACCTGCCATTTTCTGTTGACAAGAAAGTTATACGGGAACCGCCGTATTTTCAGATGACGATTTCGGGTAGATCATGCCTTAGCTGTTTTATCCAGGTCAGTGAATCATTTCTTCCGGAGACTGTCATGATGCGCGTACCTCGTTCCTCAGACACAGCTTGGAGGGACTGCTATACGGCCGCCCTGTTCCAGGACGACATCACCAAGGTTCCGGCACTCATCGCTCGCGCCGAGTCCGAAATCGTGGCACGCAAACGTTTGCTATTCGAAGCGCCCGGCGACAATGCGCACGAGATGAGGGCATTGCACAATGCGTTGCGCATGCTCCAGATGTTGAAGAGTTGCGTTAACGTTAAGTGTCTGTTGAAAAAGTCCCTCAGTTGATGCTTGCGGCGGTGCAGCGTTCACGTTATAAGCAGGCCAGAGTTCTCGATGCCGCTTTTCACCATTCCCTTTGGAGGCCTGCTGCCCATGATGGG